>FWPU01003886.1_pt1 | contig 36173 bp, 24 predicted proteins | sample 2228361 | NCBI WGS metagenome assembly FWPU01 (sample SAMEA103939777, study PRJEB20133) | metagenome
GCCAGCGGGGGACGGGGGGATGTCGGCGCTACTTTTCGGATAGGCTCTTAGACACCGAATTCGATGCGGTGGCAACAGGGTAGCAAATTCTGCGTAATGCACCCCATCCGCTGGCGGAAATTCGGAGACTGAAAATGATGAAACTTCTCTTGTGTGCAGCCTTGTCAGTTTTCTTCATCCGCATCGCGTCAGCACAAACTATAAACTTCTACGTCGCTCCCGACGGCAATGATAACTGGTCGGGGCGGCTGCCGCGTCCAAACCCACAGAAAACCGACGGTCCGCTCGCTTCGCTCAAAGGCGGGCGCGATGCAATTCGGCGGTTGAAGTCGCAGGGCAAACTGAGTCAGTCCGTGCGCGTGATAGTGTCGGATGGACACTATCCATTGACTGAGCCGATTGTCTTCACGCCTGAGGACAGCGGAACTGAACAATGCCCTATCACCTATGAAGCAGCTTCCCGCACGTTCCCCGTGTTCAGCGGCGGGCGCGTCATCACGGGTTTCAAACCTGACAGGGACGGCGTCTGGACGGCACGGATTCCAGAGGTCAAAGCGGGCAAGTGGTATTTTGAGCAGTTGTGGGTTAACGGGCGGCGGGCGGTGCGGGCGCGGACGCCGAACAAGTTCTACTTCTACATGCTGCGCCGACCGGGGGCGGGCAGAGACCCCCACAGAGAGTTTATCGCTCGTCCCGATGACATCAAGCCGCTGCTGTCCATTCCACAGGCGCAACTTAATGATGTGACACTGGTGGCGTATCACTCGTGGGAGGTCTCCCGCCATCGCGTCGCGTCAGTAGATTCAAAGACGAACCTCGTCACGACGACAGGCAATGCGCCGTGGGCGTTCATGGAGTGGGCGCCGAACCAGCGGTATCATCTGGAAAATTTCAAAGAGGCATTGGACGCGCCGGGCGAGTGGTTCCTTGACCGTGATGGAACGCTTTACTACAAACCGCTGCCCGGCGAGGATATGACGAAAGCCGACGTCATTGCGCCCGTCGTTGAACAGTTCGTCCGCTTCGTCGGTCAGCCGGAGTTGGGGCAGTGGGTAGAACACATCACGCTGAAAGGGCTGAGTTTTCGGCACGGGCAGTATGTTCTTCCCCCGCAGGGACACGGTGACGGACAGGCGGCGTTCACGATTCCCGCCGTCGTGATGGCGGACGGAGCACGGCGGATTTCGATTGAAGATTGCGAGATTGGGCACGTCGGCATCTACGGCGTTTGGTTTCGGCGCGGCTGTCACGACTGTCGCATCGTTCGCAGTTACGTTCACGACCTCGGCGCGGGCGGCGTGCGCATCGGTGAAGGGGTGATTCAACCTGACCAGGCGAATCGCACGCACCACATCACGGTTGACAACAACATCATTCGCTCTGGCGGCATCAACTTCATGGGCGCAGTGGGCGTGTGGATTGGGCAGAGCGGTGACAACAAGGTGACGCACAACGACATCAGCGATTTTCGCTACACGGGCGTCTCCGTCGGCTGGCGCTGGGGTTACGCGGAAAGTCTGTCGGAGCGCAACACGATTGACTTCAACCACATCCACCACCTCGGTTGGGGCGTGCTGAGTGACATGGGCGGCGTCTATACGCTCGGTCCGTCGCCCGGCACGACGGTCAGCAACAACGTCATTCACGACGTTTACTCCTACGACCGCTACGGGCGGGGCGGCTGGGGGCTTTACAACGACGAGGGCAGTTCCTACATCGTCATGGAAAACAACCTCGTCTATAACGTGAAGACCGGCACGTATCACCAGCATTACGGCAAGGAGAACGTCGTGCGCAACAACATCCTCGCCTTCAGTATGGACGGGCAAATCCAGCGCTCTCGCGTGGAGCCGCACCTGTCGTTCACGTTTACCAACAACATCGTTTACTGGAAGGGCGGCAAACTCGTCACCGCAGGCACGCTCAAGGACGCGAACGTCAAACTGGCAAGCAACATCTATTTCGACGCGTCGGGCGAAGCGGTGTCTTTTGAGGGGATGACTTTTGAAGAGTGGCAGAAGTCAGGCAAGGATGCAGGCTCGCTAGTTGCCGACCCGAAATTTGTAGATGCCGACCATTTTGATTTTCGCCTGAAACCGGATTCGCCCGCCGCAAGGATTGGCTTCAAACCGTTTGACTTCACGAAGGCAGGTATTTACGGTGACGCCGCGTGGGTTGCTCTCGCAAGGAGCGTGACGTTCCCGCCGGTGGAATTCGCACCTGAACCACCGCCCCCGCCGCCGATGTTGATTCACGACGATTTTGAAGCAACGCCTATCGGCGCGCGACCGACGGATACGCAGGCGCACACCGAAGGCAAAGGCGACGCTATCGCCGTCACGGATGAGACGGCTGCCTCAGGCAAACACAGCCTGAAAATTCAGGACGCGCCGGGCTTGCAGTTCATCTTCAACCCGCACCTCGTCTACTCCCCCAACCATCAGGACGGCGTGACGCGCTTCGGCTTTGCGATGCGGGTGGAGAAGGGCGTGGTCATGTATCATGAATGGCGCGACTGGCGTGTGCAGCCCTACCGCGTCGGTCCGAGTTTCTGGGTGCGTAACAACAGCCTGCTCGTCGGTGACAAGGAGTTGCTGAGGTTGCCCGTCGGTCAATGGGTGCAGTTTGAAGTCGTTGCGGGCGTGGGCAGCAAAGTCAACGGAACGTGGGACCTTATCGTGACACTGCCCGGTCAGCAGCCCCAGAAATTTGCGGGACTCAAGAACGGCAGCGCGGAATTCAAGGTGTTGACGTGGCTGGGGTTCAGTAGCAGCGCGACGGAGAAGACGGTGTTTTATCTGGATGATTTGCATCTGACGAATAGTGCAGATTAGTCATTCTGAGCGTAGCGAAGAATCTCACCATTTGGAGATTCTTCGCTACGCTCAGAATGACAGGGAGGCGGAACGATGAAGAGAACAACGTGGACAATCAGCCTGTTATCTTTGTTCGCAGCAACCGTGTGGGTCTGCCCCCAAGCCGACGTCAACCTGCCGCTGGAAGGATTGCAGTTGGTTGCCGTCAACGGCGTGAGCGCGCAGTTGCAGCGGACGGGCGATGCCGTGAAAGTGACCTTCAGCAAAACGGGTGAAGAGCGGCGGTTTCTCGCGCTGGAGGCGCAGCCCAAAGGCAACCTGTCGGGCGCGAAGGCTTTGACGTTGAAGTGTCGCGTCAATCTCAGCGGGGGGAGTCAGCCGCGATGGGCGGTGATGGTCTTTGAGAAAGGGGGCGGGGTGTGGTTCAAGGTCGGTAATCCAACAACGGCATCGGCACAGTTTACCGAAAATCGTCTGCCCGCGGCGCGGCTCAATCTGGCAGAGTTCAGCGAAGACGCGAACGGTCAGGTAGACTGGGACAGAATTGAAAAGGTCTGGGTCGGTTTGATCGTGGACGGAAAAGCGCAGGGGAGTTTTGAAATCAGCGAGGCACGTTTCACCAGCGCGCCCTACAAGCCCAGCCAACCGCTCCGCCTCACCGGCAGCGGCGCGGGCGCGTGGAACGTGGGGCAAGACCCAGCCGTTCAGTCGAAATTGACGACGCCGAACGAGGGACCGGGCGGCAAGCCGTGCATGAAGTTTGAGTTCACTTTGCCCGGCGGGCGGCACATGTACGCTCTTCCCACTATCTCCGTGCCCGAGGCGGAGTTGGACAGCTATCGTGGGTTGCAACTCACTTACAAGGCGACGCTGCCAGCAGGCAATCCTACGCTGCAAGGTCTGCTGGTGTTGCTTCACGAGCGCGACGGCTCGCAATACTACGCCAACCCCGCGCCTCCCCCCGCCGCCGACTGGAAGACTATCATGCTACCTTTTGAATCGTTCAAATTCGGCGAGTGGTCGAAGGACGAAAACGGACGGCTGGACGCTGACCAGATTGCCGCCGTAAGTATCGGCATTCACGGCACGGCTTCGGGCACGGGGGGCAGCGGCGTCATCTACGCAGCGGACGTCCTGTTTGCGCCCTGACAAAATGGGAACCCCTCCGACAACGATTCGTCGGAGCAAACGGAACGCAGTTCGTGCCTCACGAGAAGCGCTTTCGCGTGAGGTACGACCTGCGCTCCGAACACAGGACGAAGAATACGTTCATCACAGTCACTCCAGGGCTTGAGGTTCACTTATGTCTTGTGAACGAGTTCGGACGCTGCTGGCGGATTATTCCGTCGGGCGACTTTATTGGTGGCAAACGCGCAGCATCAAATCTCACCTCTCACAGTGTCCTCATTGTCAACGGGAATGGCATACCTTTCAACGAATTCTCTCCGTCGTCAAAGACGTCCCCGAACGCGATGTCCCCTCCGAGATGTGGTCTGGAATCCAGCAGCGATTACGTCAGCGCGCATCCTGGCAGCCGACGCGCGCGTGGCAGACGCGCCTTTCGCCGCATTTGACTTACGCCGGGGCGGTTGCCGCCGTGCTGGTGTTTGGGCTGGCGGCGTTCAGCGGATACGTGAATTGGAGCGCATCCCTTTCTCTCGCGCCGAATAGTTTCGGTCCTGCGGGGTTCAATCGCTCTTTCCCATCGGCAATACAAGGTGGCGCGTTCCCGTTGGCTTCTGGGGCGTTGGCGACTGCCAGCAAGATGACGGACGAGGACATTGCGCGATTGACAAAGGTCCGTCCTCAACGCCCCGCCGTCGTGCCAGCGGGCTACAAGTTTGAAGCCTCCGACTTGTATCGCTGCAACTGCTGCGGTCACGGCGGCTGCGCGGCGATCCTGCGTTATACTGATGGAACGAACCGGCTTTATGTGCTGGAGCGTCGCTCTGACCATGCGGACTGTGAGGACGCATCCCACCAAGACCCCGCAACGTTCGGCAATCCTTGTCTGCTCTGTTGTCTGGGGAAAGGCAGTCTGGTCGAAGCGAAATCTCCTTCCCTACGCATTGCCGTCATCGGCGACCTGCCCCGTCAAAAACTATTAGCGGTTGCGAATTCTGTGAAAAAGGAGTAAAATAACAATCAAACAGAGCGCAACAAAGAGGGCATGGGCGCGGACACGTCCGCCGGGGTGAGGTAACTATGATCGGCACAAGATTAAAACGTAGGCAAAGAGCGTGGCTCTTTGCCTTTATTTTTATGACCGTCCTGCCGGCGTGGGCAGGACAGAAGAAAGAAGACCCCAAGCCGCCCGAAGGCAGCACGGAGAAAGAACTGAAAATCGGACAGGACACCGTCAAGGAGATAGAGGCGAACTACAAACTCATCAACGATGCGCCGACGCTTCAGAAACTCAACGAGATGGCGAAGAATTTGGGGGCGATGTCCGAGCGACCGAAAATCAACTATATCGTCAAAATCATCGGCGCCTCGAACCAATCGAAAGACCCCAAAGCCGAAGAACGCGAGGTCAACGCTTTCACTTTGCCGGGCGGGTTTATCTACGTGACGAAGGGACTGCTGAACTACGTTCAGTCCGACCACGAGCTAGCCGCCGTGCTGGCGCACGAAATCGCCCACAACGCCCGATCCCACGCCCTGCGCCAGATGGCGAAAGAGAAGAAGTTACAGTGGATCCAAATTGCTGCCGTCATCGGTTTGATTGCCGGCGGCGATCAGGGAGCCGACATCGCGCAGTTCAGTCAACTCATTCTCGTCGCCATTATGAACGGATTCAGCGTCGACTTAGAACAAGAGGCGGACAAGTACGCGATATCTTACCTGCATCGTTCACCCTACAATCCCGTAGGGCTGTTGACCTTTATGGAACGCCTGCACCGTGAGGAAGAACGCCGCCCGCAAGTGCCTCTGGGAATTTTCCAAACACACCCCGCGACTGAAGACCGTGTGAACGCGGCGCTCTTCAGCCTGCGCAAGTTAAACGTTCCCATCAACCGCGCCGACGTGATGAAAGTGGCGCGGGCGACGCCGGAACTCTTGAAGGGAACGCCTGTGCCCGCCGCGCAGGTGAAGATGGGCGACCTGACCGTGTGCAAATTAGCGGGCGCAACGGAACAAGAAGCGATGCAGCGCGCTCAGTATGTGTCTCAACAATTAGACAAATTGCTTTACGGAGAAACACCAACGTTCCTCTTGACCATTCGGAATGACGGCGACAAGCGATTGATTCTGAGTCGCGGACAGTTGTTGATGACCGTCACGGAGGCGGACGCCAAACTCAATAACGAGACCGTTGACCGCCTCGTTCAGCAGTGGATTACCAACCTGCGCCAACTCCGCTGGCGCGACATCGTCAACGGCAGCGCGTAAAACAACGTGAGTCAATGGGTCAACGGGGGGCAGCATTGACTCATTGCTCCATTGACTCATTCACTTTTCACATGTTAAACGCTTCCACCCAGTTCATCGCCATCATCGGCGACCCTATTGAACACTCCATGACGCCTGTGATTCAGAACGCTGCATTGCGCGAGTTGGGCGTCAACGTTGCCAACGTCGCTTTCCGCGTGAAACCGGAAAATCTGCGGGAGGCGGTAACGGGCGCGCGGGCGTTGGGATTTTTGGGGCTGATGGTGACGATTCCCCACAAGGTCGCCATCATGCAGTGCCTCGATGAGGTGGACGCCTTCGGAAAAATGATGGGAACGGTCAATCTCGTTCACTTCCACCCGGAGCGCGGCGCAGTGGGTTACAACACGGACGGCTATGGCGCGGTGCGCAGTCTCTCAGAGGAGGGCGTGAGACTGAAAGACAGGCGGGTGGTGCTATTAGGGGGGGGCGGCGCGGCGCGCTGCCTCGCGCAAAAATTCTGTTTGGAGGGCGCGGCGCAACTGACGATTCTCAATCGCACAGTGAGTCGCGCCGAAGAGATTGCCGCCGAGACGCAGCGCAATACCGGCGTGAAACCCATCGTCTTGGAACTGACGAACGCCAATCTGCGCCGCGTGCTGCCCGAAGCCGATTTGCTCGTCAACGCAACTTCCATCGGGATGCATCCCCACGAAGATGCAATGCCCGTGTCCGCTGACGTTCTGCACAAAGACCTCGTGGTCTTCGACATTGTTTACAACCCGCTGGAAACCGTCCTCCTGCGCGACGCCCGCCGCGCCGGAGCCAAAACGGTGGACGGCGTCGGGATGTTGGTCTACACCAACGAACTCGCCGTCCAGACCTGCACGGGACTCACGCCTGACGTGCAGTTGATGCGGAGAGTCTGTGTGGAGGAATTGCAGAAAAGGATGAAGAATGAGAGACGAGGGATGAGGGATGGGGGAGGCAAGGTGCAGGAAGGCAGAGATACAACGAGACAATGATACGTCTCTCCTTGCCTCCTTGTGTCCTTGCCTCCTTCATCCTGCGTTGCAGCCATGTATCACCGCCGCCAAATACGACACGATCGCTGGGCGAAACCTTACGACCGCATCAAGAAAACGGAGCGATGGTTTGAGCGCGCCTGCTTCGCGGAGGGGCTTTTATCTGTTGCACGAGTCAGAGATTCACAACCCGTGTGGCAGTTCTTGCGGCAGCGCGGCAGTGCGGAGGACTTGCCCGTGTATCGCTGCGACCCTAACTTGTTGACGCTCTTTGGCAACGGTTCCTCGCAGGGACTTTACATCCGCCGCCGTGAATGTTGGTGCTCGGAGGAATGGATTCTTGGCTGGCATCCGCGCCGCCAGCACCGTCGCCCGCTGCGGCAACTCATCGCTGAGAAAGTGCGCGAGGGGAAATCGCTCTGCTTCTGCCGCTTCCGCGCCGTGACGCTGCCCGCGATTCTCATAGATTTGAACATGGACGTTCACTCGATTGATTACGAAACCACGCTCGTTCACGAGTTCCAGCACCACCTTCACCGCCACACCACCGAGCATATCCGCGCCCTCGCCCGCGTCTGTCGCGTTCGGTCGGACGAGATGATTTCTCACGCCGCCGAAACCGAATACCTCCGCTGGCGCGGCTGGCAGGATGACGCCGTGGTGGATTACCTCGCGCCTTACGTGGACAGCCGCAAAACAGCGCAGTTCATCGTGACGAACGCGAACGAGATTCTCAAAGCGTAGTGGCGACTTCAGTCGCTCACGACTAAAGTCGTTACTGCAGATTCACCCTATGCCCCTCAACGAACAACACATCATTGACCGCGCTGTGCTCTACGAAATCGCCATTCCGCTGGAGATTCCCTTCACCATCAGCGGCGGCACGCTGGCGACGCGAAAGTCGCTCATCATTGAACTTCATTCTGAAGGCGTCGTTGGCTATGGCGAATCCGCGCCGTTTGAGGCGGCGTTTTATTCGTCGGAAACGATTGACTCTGCCTCCGCGATGATTCGCCGCTGGCTGCTGCCGCGCGTGGTGGGAAGGCAGATTGCGAGCATCGTCGCGCTGAACGACATTCTCTCCGAAGACGTTCGCGGCAACCACTTCGCAAAAGCGGGCGTCGAAAACGCCTACTGGGATTTGGTGGCGCGGAAGAACCACCTCTCGCTGCACGCGCTCATTCGGCACAAACTTGAGGAATTAGGCGTGCCTGAAAGGTTTCTGCAAAGCAGCCCCTCGTTTGAATCGGGCGTCGCCATCGGCATCCCCCCTGACTACGACGTGCGCACCTTGCAGCGCTGGACGGAGATGTATCTCAACGAGGGCTACCGCCGCGTGAAAATCAAAATCAAGCCCAACTGGGACGTGGAACCCGTGCGCGCCGTGCGCGAAGTCATCGGCAGCGATTTTCCGTTTTGGGCGGACGCCAATTCCGCGTATCGCCTTGAAAATCACCGCGACGTTTTCAAAGCGTTAGACCGTTTCAACCTCTGCTTCTACGAACAACCTCTGCACCACGACGACCTGCTCGACCACGCAAAGTTAGCCCGCGAAGTGCAAACGCCCCTCTGCCTCGACGAAAGTTTGAAAAGCCCCCGCGTCGCGCGGCAAGCCGTCGAACTTAAAAGCGCGCCGGTGTGGAACATCAAAATCCAGCGTGTGGGCGGGTTGCTGAACGCGCTGAAGATTTATCAAATCGGCGTGGAGAACGGCATCGCTCTCTGGGGCGGCACCATGCCCGAATCGGGCATCGGCGGCGCGCCAATGATGGCACTCGCCAGTTTCGCCGGTTTCGTTTACCCCGCCGACATCGAACCCAGCGCAAGATGGTATGGCAAGGGCAAAGACCTCATCGAGATGGAAATGTCCCCCGACGGACGCATCGCCGTGCCGACAGGCGTGGGGTTGGGGCTGCCGATTAACGAGGAAAACTACCGGCGGTTCAGGACGCTGGTGTGGGACTCGCAAAAACTGTAACGCAACCTGACGGATTGCGTTACACCAACGCCTCACTGCACACAATCCGCGTTATTCTCTCCTCTTCCGTCAAACGCAGGCGCGTCGGGGCGTCTTTGAGATTGTGCTGATAGTAGATGCGCTTCAACTCGTGCAGAAGGGCGTCGCCCGTCACACCATTTCGTCGCAGCAGGTTGAGCTCTTTGCGCACGGCGACGGGGACGGGAGCGCGAAAGGCTTCTTCTAATATCGTGATGTCGCGCTTCACGTCGTCATCCTGTGGGGCATTGAACAACGCCCGCAACTCGCGGACGACATATCGCTGTCCCTGAGTGAGCGATGTGGAGTGTTCCTGCTGCGCTTCGCGGTGTTGGGCTTCCGTGTCAAACCGCATCTTCGCTTGCATCAACGCGGCGTTGTAGCCTTCGGGCAACGGCTGCGCTGGCTCTTCGCGGCTGCAAGCGACGACTTTCAGAGCGTCGCTCAGGTCACGCGATTTGACGTTGCCTTGCTCGTCCAGCACGACGAGTTGTTGATACCGCCCCCGACGGAAGAAGGCGAAGATGCCGTTTTGTGCCGACGCCTTGCCTGTGCGTATCCCGTCGCGCAGGTTGGCAATGCGCTCAAACTCGGCAGGGTCATCCCGCCGCAGTTGCCGCAGTTTTTCCTCCGCCTCGTTCAAGTCCATCGGCTCCTCTTCCTGCTCCTCAAACAAACTCAGTTGCTCGCCCTTGCTCTCATAGATAGCATACATCGCTTCTTCGTTGAGTTGCTCCGACGGGTCCAGAATGGCGGCATCCTCGCCGATGGTCTCATGGATTTCGGCGATACGCGCCGCTAACTTTTCCCTCAATCCCAGTTGCTTTTCAATCCCCTTCTCTGGCAAGAAGTTGTAAGCATAAATGCGGTCGTGCTCGCTGCCGATGCGGTCAATGCGCCCGAACCGCTGGATGAGGCGCACGGGGTTCCAGTGCAGGTCGTAGTTGATGACCTTATCGCAGTCCTGCAGGTTCAAGCCCTCCGCCAGCACGTCGGTCGCTATCACTGTGTCCAGTTCCGTCTCTCCTGCCGAAAAGCGATAGTGGGGATTTGCCTTCGGCGCGAATCGTCCGACGATGCGCTCGCGGCTTTTGTCGCCGCTATAAATGACGTCAATTTGCCCACAGGATGTCGACGCTACGAGGTTCTCATAGAGATACCGCGCCGTGTCGGCGAACTGCGTGAAGATGAGCCGCTTCCCCTCCGATAGCGGTTTCTTCTTTAGCCTTGCGATGAGCGTCTGCAACTTGTCGTCTTGCTCAGGGGTGATGGGTTCAACCAGCCGCAGCATCTCCTGCAAAATGCGGATGTCCTGCTGAATGTGCTGCGCCAGCAGTTCGGCGTTGAAGTCGGCGATGTGGTATGTGCCGCTCACTTCCTGCAAGGCGTCGAACAGTTCCGTTTCGCTCATCTGGTCGGATTCATAGAGGAGGCGCTGCGCCTCCACCCCGGCGGGCACGATGCCCTGCTCCATCGCTTTGAGAAAGTCCTGATGAATCCGCAGCAGCCGTTTCAGCGTCTCACGGAAGGCAGCCACGCTGGACTCCAATCGCTTGAACATGAGTATCCGAATCAGCCCGCGCAGGTTCGCCCCCGCCTGCTGCAAGTCGGCGTAGGGCGCGCGCCCTTGCTTCTGTTTGTCAACGTAGTGCCACAAGCCGTAGCGGGCGTAGGTGAGGACGTTCTTGGATGGGTTCAACTGGCTTTGCTTAGGGCGTCCCATGAATCGCCGCAGTTGGTCATACAGCCCGTTGTAGGTGTCCTCGATGCTGTAAGTAATCGTTTCCAGTTCCCGCTTGGGAAAGAACTGATGCTTGCCCGCGACGATGACGTAAGCCCTCCGTCTGCCGTCGCGGTATTCATGGAAGCGGGCGGGGTCAATCGGCTTGTGCGTCTGCGCATCGAAGCCATACCAGCGCAGGATATGGCTGCGCGTGCGCCGAATGAGTATGCGCACGAGGACATCCTGCAACTGCTTCGTGCCGCTCTCGACGCCGCGAAAGAACTCCCGCAGATTGGGCGGGTCAATCGGCAGGTCGGTGAGGTCGTCAGGGTGGAACAGTTTGATTTGGTGGTAAACGTCCAGCGCGGTCTTGTTGCGCGGCGTCGCCGTCAGCAGCAGACACTTGCGCCCCGTTGCCGTGAAGTTTTGCAGCACGCGATACCGCTGGGTGTCGCTGTGGCGAAAGTGGTGGCTCTCGTCTATCAACACGAAGTCGCGGTCTTTGTATTTCACATCTTCCAGTAGCAAGTTAATGCCGTCGTCAGACTCCTTCAGGTAGCCCATGGACAGCACACGGGCGTTGAGTTGATAGACCTCGTTGTAACGCTCCCACATCTCCACCAGCGAGCGGGGGCAGATGATGAGCGGGCGGGCGTGTTCGAGGCGCGCAAAGTGCTTGACCACCGCCGCGCCGATGAAACTCTTACCCAAGCCCACCACGTCCGCCACAAAGCCGCCGCCGTAGTCCCGTATCATCTGAATCACCAGTCGCACCGCCACCTTCTGGAAGTCCGCCAGTGTCCGCGTGATGTCGTCGTCAAAGAGGATTTCATGTTTGTCCTCTTCCTCCAAGCGGTCTTTGACCAGTTCGTAGAGGGTCTTCATGTAGACATCGTAAGGCGTGACCGTCGCCGCCGCCCACGACTGGCTCATCTCGCGCATGAGCGCCTCATCGAAGTCGTGCGCCTCCTCCCACAGTTCGTCGAACCAGCGCACCAGTTCGGCGTGGTTGGGGTTGCCCTGCACCAGCACGTTCAGTTCCGTGTTGTGGCTGATGCCTGAGAGGGTGAGGTTTGATGAGCCGACGATGGCAATGCCCTTCTCCTCGCGGGGCAGTTCGTTGCCGAAGAGGTCATAGACTTTCCCGTAGTCGAAGATGTAGGCTTTGGCGTGCAGGCGTCCTCTGGTGTAGACGCGCACCTTGAGCCGCTTCTCCTCAATCAGCCGCAGCACCGTGCGCACCGTCGCCTCGTCCTCATCGGTCTGGTCCATCAGGGCAATCGCGTCGCGCAGGTTCTCGGCGGTTTCCTCCTGCGACCGCTGCGCCTCCACGCGCTTCTGATACCGCCATTCCTCGGCGGCGTCCTCCAACAGTTCCAGTCGCTTGTAGCCCTCCGCTAACGTCTCAATCGTCTCGCGGTTGGTAGTGTTCCCGATGAGCAGGCGGACTTCCTTGAGTTTCTCCAACTGCTCCCGAATCGGCTTCAACCCCGACAGGAACAGATACCCCACTGCAAACCGCGCCCGCTCCGTCGTCGGCAGGATGCGGTGGATGCAGTCAACCAACTTCTCGTGGCGGTTATCTATGATGTTGTGGAGCATGGGCTTACTCCCGCAGTCCAAGCGATACAGTTGTAATCTGCCGCTGCGGGACTTGTGATTCTGTAAGGTGTGGAAGAGAGTTTGGGGAACAGGACTTCAAGCCTCGCGCTGCCATTCATAGCCGTGCTCTCGACCCCATCGGAGCCAGTCTTCCGCCATCTGGCGCAGCCGCCCGCGATGTTCTGGTTTCACGGGGTCTTCACCCGTGATTGCTTTCAGCGCCCAGAACCAGTGGTCAGGACGCTGCTCAAGTTCCCGCAGAAGCAAGGGGATGACGGCGGGACCCAGACCGATAATCTGCTGATAGGCGGGGTGCAGAGAAATATGCGTCAGGGACGAGATGGAACTGACCTCGTCACGCCAGCGGGAGGCAAGTTGATGAAACTTCGCCTCCAATGGCTGTCCCTGCTCCCGTTCCTCTTTCTCCGACGGCTGCTGACCATCAGCGTCGGTCAGAAACGCCACGATGACCCGCGCCTCTTCGATGCCTTCAGGCGGATGCTCCAACTCTACCCGCCCGTCCTTGTAAACGCCGTGAACATACTTGACCATACTTATCACCACCTCGTAGTATGCCATCAGCGACGGTCTCTGTCAACGAACCGTCATGCCCTCAACCCTTAACCCTCAACCCTTCTTTCTCCCCGCCGCCTACTCCTCTATCATCCTCACGTCCTCTCCTATCGCTCGCCGCCTTCGCGGACAGCAGGCAACTCAGAGATAGGGATTCCGCTGGCGGTAGCGTCTCATCAGGCGGTCAAAGAAGTCCTCGATACGCAGGTTAGAAGCGGGTTCAGGGAAGGTCGGATGCACGGTGACCGGAGTGACAGTAAAGTCCAAAGCCAAGAGCGCGGCTTCCTCATAAGTGCCCGGCAGCGAAGTCGGCTCGACCCGTCCCGTCACGCCTTGCAGCATGGACTTGATACGTTGAGCAGTAGCCGTCGGTTGTCCGCTCCTGTCAATGACTTCCTCACGGACATTTCCACTGGCGTCATGGACAGCATAGGGCACAATCATCAAGAAGCCAAACACCAGTAGAGGGAAACGACTGTGCAGGTTGGTAGCATCCCCAACATACTCCTCAAAGCGATTCTTCGTATTTTCGGCAATACTGGACATCTGACTCTTGACAGAGACACCGAGCAGAGGACCACTGGTGTTGGACTGGAGCGAGACATCAACCTCCTTGTCCACATAACCGCCGAGAATGCGCACGTCGCGAGAGAGGCTGAAAGTAACCACCGGTCTTCTACGCACGGTGATAGGTCCAGGTGGCAAGCCGGCTCGTCGCAACTCACGTTCACAGTAATCGTGGAAGTGCCTAATGAATCCACCGCCTCGCACCGCCTGTTGACGATTGGTCTGATAGAGTGCATAGGCTTGTTGAGCAGTCCTCTGGAGATCGTTCAGGTCAATCATCAGTGTTCTCCTCAAATCGAGTGCTCGTTCAGTAGGTGCTACACGGATTTCGCTTTTTCCACTCGCTTGTCTACGAGCGCAAGGAGCGATGAGTAGAGTTCATGCGCCATGCTTTCGGGGAAGCCGAGGACTGCTAAGAGTATTTCATCCAATTCCCTGCGGTCTGACTGTTCCACTTCTTCGCTGATGTCAGCCAATTCGCGTGAGCGTATGGAAGCGGCTGCCTCTAAAAGGGCTTGCCTCTGTCGTTGGTTCAGAGACTCTGGATTGACAATCGGCAGGCGGTTGGCAACTCTCACACCGATACCCGACGCCCCCGCCCCCGGTTTGCGGCTGCTCAATTCAAAGAAGAGGAATGAGAATGTAAAGTTGAGTAAGCCGTAAAGTAATTCTTCGTCTATGCGAGACACAAACCCATAGAAGTTCTTGTTGAGAACGCACCTGTCAGCGTTCCAGATGAAGAAGTAACGCCGGTAGATGATTTCAGATACAGTAATCCGATCACAGATGGTATGGCTGATTTCATACCAATGAGTGCGTCCATTAAAGAAGGGCCTGCGGTGGACGCCAACTCTCTCAGCCATCCTAATATAGTCGCGCACCTGTGGATCTTGGCAATTTCTATTAACCAGCAGGATGTGATAGCCTGTGTCCACAGCACGAAAAGTGAAGTGCTCACATTCGCTGGCTGTCCTTAACACAGGGCAAAGATACTTGTCGGGAAGAAAAACCTCTATCTCTCCTTCTCCTATTGTGGTGACATATCTTCCATGCCCTACTTTCTTGACAAAGAAAAACTCGTTCGCTCCCGTCGTGACACCGAGTCGCGCCGTAGCAATCCGTGTGACAGGCACCATACAAGGGTTGGTCAGAATAGTGAAAAGAATGTCCGGTGCGCGAAGGTATTTTCCGCCCCATTTGTTGCCTTCATATTTTGCAGTGTTGACCAGCGCCCGCCGCTTGGCGCGCGCAGGTGTCGCTGCGTCGTCTGGGGCAGGTTGCATCAGCCCTTCCTCATACAAGTCACATTGTCGCAGAACACAGACGCGGAACTCAGGGCGGCTCAAACGTTCAGTAGCGGTTTCAATCTCCTGAAAGATGACAGACGACAGCACTTGCTCAAACGGCACGCGGAACATCACAAACCGCGCTGTCCTGTCTAACCCTTGCGCCCGTCGGTCGTCAGGCGGGGCAAGCAGGGCGATGATGGTGTTGACCTCTGCCTGTGCGAAGGTACGCTTCGCCTCATTGTCCAGAATCGCCTTGACGTGGCTGTGTTTCAGCAGGAACTCCTGCAAGTCCTTGCCGTAGCCCACGTCCAGCCACGAGTTGGACGTGATGAAGCAAAACGTGCCTTTGTCGTTGACCAGACTCAAGCCGTGCAGGTAGAAGTAAACGTAGAGGTCGCTTTTGCCATCCAATCGGCGACCCTTGAAGAAGTGGGGATAGGCGGCGGCGACGGAGTTCTGAAGCTTGGCTTTGTATTCGGCTTTGAGTTCGCGCCACTTTGCGGGTGTGAAGTCCTGCTCGCGCAGCATGGGCGGGGCAATTTTGATACGGTCAACGTAAGGCGGGTTGCCAATCACGATGTCAAACCCGCCCTTGTCGCCCTCAAAGATTTCGACGAAAGCGATGTCCCAGACGAAGGGAACGGCTGTCAGCCGCTCCTCGCCGTAGGCGCTTAACGCTTCGCGGACGCGGCGAATGTGGTCTTCGGCAATTTCATACGCCGCGCGCTCTTCCTGAAGCCGCTGCAATGTCCTGGCGTCGGCTTCAGGCACCGTCTCGCCCAGCAGCGTCGTGCGGGTCGCTTCGAGGCGGCGGCGCACTTCCTGAAGACGATGGCTGATGCTTTCCTGCTTCGCCGCGATGATGTCGCGGAACAGTTGGAGTTCCTCTCGCTTGAGTTCTGCCTCCGAGCGGTAGCGGGCGTCGGGGGCGCCCTGATAAAACTTTAACTTCTCGCCCTTGAGTCGGGTCAGCCTGCCTTTCAGATGCGCGGGCATGTCCAGATGAGAGCGGTGCAAGCCGAAGTTGATGCCGCCGACTTCCTGCACCAGACTATCACCTTGCCGCACTTTGAAGGAGAGGTTGGGCAGCAGCGGGCGGAATTTCAGTTCGGCGGGTTTCAGTTCGGTTTCGACAACTAATTGCAGCCACAGCCTCAGTTCCGCCACGTGCACCGCCCAGTCCATCACGTCCACGCCGTAAAGACTCTGCCCGATGATACGCCGCCGCCGTTCGTAGGGCGTCTCTTCAATGCCCAACTGCGCGTTTACCCGCGCCTGCAAATCGTCCAGCACCAGCAGCATCCCGACCAGAAACGAGCCAGAACCACACGCAGGGTCGCAGATAGTGACTTCGCGCAGCAGACGGTTCAACCCTTCCCACAGGTTCTCCCGCGTCAGCGCCTCATCGGCGGCGTTCTTCTCCTGCGGCTCGTAGGCAAACACGGCGTTGTAACATAGCCCCTTGTGAGCGTCCCCTAAATGATTCGCCAGATAGTCCACGAGGCTGAGGCGGCACATCAGGTCAATCTCCACGCGCGGGGTGTAAAAGATGCCCGCCGTCCCCCGCAGGTCTTCTTCCGTCAGCCCTTCAAAGGTGACGTTGACCAGGCTCTCATAGACCTTGCCAATCATCTCCGGGTCAACGGCGACTTCGACATCGAAGGGCGTGGACTCGGTGATGGTGAAGTTGTAGCGTTCCAGAAAGCCCGGCGTCTGTCCGTTGAAGCGGTCGAAGAGCATGACAAAGAAATCGTCGGGCACGGTGACGGAATGGGCGTCATCCAGACGGTTGCGGGTGAACAGTCCACCGTTGAGATAGGGCGCGGTTGCCAGCGCGTTGCGGATGTCGTCAGGAAAGTGCCTGCGGTCGCTGCGCCCCGCCTGAAACTGCTCGTTGAACGCCTCAAAAAACAGCACTGATAACCACTTCTCAAAGAAGGAGTCCTTTTCCGCCTTTCGCCCTTCGCCTTCCGCCCTTTCTTTGTAAGCCTCCCAGAAATCATGAATGAAGTCGGAGTTGTCGCCCAACCAGCGTTTGCGCTGGATGAAGTAGAGGAAGAGCAGGCGGTTGAGGAATTGCAGAGCGTAGTCGTGCGCCCACATGTGGTCTTTGCTCTGGCGGTGGAGTAACTTCTGCAACTCGTCGAAGAGGTGGACATAGCCCTTCTCCCCCGTGCGCGGGTCGCCGCGAAAGAACTTATCGGTGACGGCTTCCACGTCAAAAGCCGTGTCGTGACGCGCTTGAACGTCCAGCGGCGACAAGCCAAACAGCGTCGGACTGATACTTGCCACGTCCAGCATCCCAACGCGCTCGCTGGCTGTGCGCACGCGCTCGTAAGGTCCGACGGTGATACGGCGCAGCACGCGGCGGGTGGGAGCGCCGTCCACAGATTTCGCGGCGTCCTTGACGTTGACGAAATGCCAGCGGCTTTGGTTGGCGTCGGAGAATACGAAAAGGCTGTAGGGATGCTCGCGCAGCAGGCGGTCAATGACGACGCGCTCGTCGCTCAGGCGCAAGGTGTCCGCGGCAAGGCGGCAGTAGAGAATATGAAAATCATCGTTCTGCCCCGCCGTCGCAAACAGTAGCGGGTCATCCGCGAGCGCGTTCGCCTGCACCGCCGCCCAATCACGGCGCGGAAGTGGCTGATTGGCGCGGTCATAGTTCAGGTGACTCCAAAAGAGAGTCTTCAGCGACTCTAACCCTTGCCAGTGGGAGAGAAGGTTGAAAACTTCAGGTTTGATGTCCGTGCCTGTCCCCATTGTCTATCCTATGCTCCCCTTCTATCTCGCCCGATTTTAGCATGAGGGAAGAGGAAAGTCAAACCAAAAGCCGCGGGCAGGCATCCTTCTCAGTCGGCTATGCGGCGGAGTAAACCCTCGGCACGCGCTGCCCCACGCGGCAGAGGAGTTCGTAGGGAATCGTGCCCGCGAGGGCGGCGACCTCTTCGACGGGCAGCCGCGCGCCGAAGAGGATGACCTCTTCGCCCGTCTCCACCCCTTCGACGGATCCCACGTCCACCATGATGGCATCCATCGTGACGCGCCCGACGACGGGGCATCGCTGCCCGCGCACGAGCACGACGCCGCGATTGGACAGCGAGCGGGGATAGCCGTCGGCGTAGCCGATGGGCAGGGTGGCAATCGTCGTCGGCTGCTTCGTGACGTAAGCGCCTCCATAACTCACTGAGAAACCAGCGGGCACGCGCTTGAGGAGCGTGATGCGCGTTTTCAGCGACATCGCAGGGCGCAACGTCGCAGCGACTTCAGTCGCTCTCTCACACGGACACACGCCATAGAGCGCAAGACCGGGACGGATAGCGTCGAAGTGCGACGCTGGCAACCTCAACGCCGCCGCGCTGTTTGCCGCGTGAAACGTCGGAACGTTCCAACGTTTTAACAATCGTTCCCGCAGTTGGGCAAAGAGGTTCGTCTGCTGAATTGTCACCGTGAGGTCGTCTTCGTCCGCGCTGGAAAAATGCGTCAAAACGCCCTGCCCTCGCAAGTGCGGCAACGCGGTCACGCGGGCGATGAACTCTTCGGCTTCCTCGTGCCACACGCCGAATCTGCCCATGCCCGTGTCCACTTTGACGTGAACGTTCAGCGTTTTGTCCGCGCGTTCGGCGGCGCAGTTGAGCGATTCGGCGACGTCAAGCGAGGAGACGGTCGGCGTCAGGTTGTGCTCCACAATTGCCCCCGACTCCTCCGGCAGCGTGGCGCTCAGCACTAACACCGGTGCGTCAATGCCCGCCTCGCGTAGGACGATTCCTTCATCCATGCTGGCAACGCAGAAATCGGACACGCCGGCGGACACCAGCGTTTTGACAACCGGCAGCAGCCCATGTCCGTAAGCGTCCGCCTTGATGACGGCGAACAGTTTGACTTGCTCGCCGACCAATCGTTGAGTCTGCCGCGCATTGAACGCAACGGCGTCTAAGTCAACTTCTGCCCAAGTGCGACGGGAGGTCACTTTTTATCTCCGATATGTCAATTGCTCAAAACGCCCTCAGCAGATGGAACTCCAACCGACTATTTTTCCCGAACGCATTGGGCACGAAGTTGTCGTTCGTGGTGGACGTGCGCAGGGCGCGGAGTCCGATGGAGAAATTGCGCGATACGTCGTAGAGAGCGCGGAAGCGGACGATGTTCTGCCGCGAGAGCAGCGGGTCGTCCGCGCCCCAGTCGGCTAATTCCACGTTGAAGCCTAACGTGAGTTTGTTGACGGGCATCCAGTTCAAATCGAGATGAATGCTGTTGACGCCGCGAGCGCGCGGGTCGGGCGTCGCCCAGATGTAGCCGATGGGACGCACGCCCCGGAAATAGTTTTCCACCGTGTTCTGCGATTGATACACGCCCGGCTGCAAGTGGACAAACTCCAGACGCCCGTTGAATTTGAGCGGGTTCTTGGCAACGAACCCCTGCGCGCCCAGCAGGAAACCGGCGCGGTGCGGCAACGGCTCGCGTTCGCGCACGACCAAATCGTCCAGCAGCACTTCGGAATACAGATGAAATCCATCGGCGACGTTGGCTTCCACGTAAAGAATGGACACGGGGTTGGTGTTGACGTTGTTGGTCATGCGGTCAACGACGACGAACGGCAGCGTGGGCACGAACGACGTGAACAGGAACGTGCCGCTGAGTCCTTGGTCGGCGGCGAGCATGGTTTCCGCCACGCCCAAACGCATTCGGTTTCCGACGTGCGTTTCAAGACGATGTCCGTAAAGGTTCTTGCGCGGGTCGTCGCCGATGATGGTAGCAAAGCCCTCATAAAGAAAGTCCGGTCCGATATGGTATCGCGCCTTGACGTAATCGTAAGGACCGCCGGTATCCGACAGCAGCAAGGTGCTGAACCGCCCGACGCCATACCAGAGATCGCCGCGCCCTGCTTCTAATTGCACGCGCCCCAGCAAAGGGAGTTTCACGGCGTCGTCCCTCGTCAACACGGCGCGGCGAACGTTCGTGCTGCGTCCCGTCGTGCTCTCGGAGTTGGTGTCGAACTGCCCCTCAAATCGCATTTTGCGGCTGACATTCGCAAACAGGTTGAACCGCAGGTTGAAGCCCGTGTCCACCGACTGACCGAACTCCGTGCGCGGCGCAATCCCAGAGCCGCTGCGGTGGACGTTGCCGAAGCGCATGAACCCGCTGAAACCGTAGGGCGAGCGCTCGCTTTGCGCTTTTTCCAACTGCATCTCAACGCTTTCAAAATCCGCCCGCAGCATCCGCAGCTCTTTTTCATACTCGCGCACCAACTGGTTCAGCGCGGCAATGGAGCCGTGCGCGACTTTGTCGTTCGGCTGCTGCGCGAGGTTTTGCAGCGCGTCGTTGATGAGTCCCGCAATCTGCGCGCGCGTGAACACGATGCTATTCTCCGCCCGCGATTGGAACGGCGAATCCTCGTGGAACACGCGGGCGGGATACTTCGTGATGAGTCCTTCGCTGGCTAAGGCGCTCAGCAAATCGTAAGCCTTCTCCGTGCGCGGCACGGTGAACTGCGGCAGTTTCGGCACTCGCTCGTCCGTCGGACCGACCAGCGGTCCGGTGATGCCGCCGCTTGCCTGAAAATTCAGCGTGATTTCGTCCCCCACCGCAAACGTCACCCCGCGCTCCACGTTGAAGACTCTGCCCTCCGCCTGCTGCGCCTCCACGCGGCTGACGTAAAACATGGCGACGCGCTGCTGTCCGCGCTGAATCGTGACATACATTCCTGCTTCCAAGCCGTCTGCGCTGCCCACGCTGAGGATGAGTTTATCCTGCTCAACAGCGAGGATGGTCACTTTCGCTGATACGTTGGAAGGTTGGGATGGCGGCTGCACCGTGGGAGGCACAACGGCAATAACGGGTTTGCTCTGCGCCGATGCCGCCGTGTCTAACTCAATCGAATCGCCGACGGTCACAATGCCCGTCTTCTGCACAATGCGCGCGGTGGAACGGTTCGCGCTGACCGCCGTGATTTCAAAGCGAGCGGTGATGGCAGTTTGAAATTTTGTGACGAACACCATCCCACGATGAACGCCATCGTCGCTGCCCACGCTCAGTTCAACGACGTTCCCACGCACAGCGGTCACGAGTCCTTCCAGATTTTTCTCTGCGGCGAAAACGTTCCCGCACAAAACAAGCAGCATCGCCGCCGTCCATCCAAACAACGCACGCATGGTATTCCTCTTTCTGTTGGTGTACGGTTTAGTATAACAGAATTCTTGAATATGGACAAAGGGATGTGGCTCGAGTGGAGCAGATATGAGGTCTTTTTTCAGAGTTTGAAGGATTTGGTGGATCGAGAAAAAAGTGAGAAGTCCAGTAACGTTGATAAATCTGGGCAAGTTCGCTGATGGAGGATACAATGTCAACACCAAGACTCAGAACTATAACGAAGGTCAAGCCGCCTTACCCTTTGAACCAGTTTCCGGCGGACTTTGCCTTCAAAGTGGGACGCCAAATCGTTTATCACCTGGCAACTGATGAGCAAGCGGCTATTGAGGGAAAGGTGTGGGAGAAGATTTTTGCGGACGCCATAGGAGCGCAGTGGCAACCTTCCAATGTGGGGCTTGATGACATTCGATTAGGGAACTGCGCTTGGGGCGCAAAAACAGTCAAGAATCCCCGCCCTTTCACTGCACAAAGGATAAGACTCATATCAGGACGCAACAATTCTGAGTTCTCGTTCGGCAAGATTGAGACCACCGATGAAGGCATCGGCGAACAGGTTTTGAAGATTTGGAATGAGCGTGTTAAAGAACTCCGAGCCATCTTCTCTCACTTGCGGACGGTGGTGCTCATCAAATCTAACGACCTATCAGCATTCGTCGTGTTTGAGACGGATACCGTGATGTACCCACCTGAGCAATATCATTGGCAGCGAAACGCGCAAGACAACCTGGAAGGATATGATAAGACAACAGGAGAACATCGCTTTACCTGGCAGCGGCACGGCTCGCAGTTCACCATTATCGAAACTGTTCCCAACCAGAAGTTATGCTTCAGGGTGAAACGCCCACAGAGAATCTCCGTAGACTTCATCCTCAATGCCATCGGCTTCGACAAGTCTTGGGTTGAGATTGTGAAGTAGTTTTCTTCTCATTGGCAGAATTCACTTCCCCCTGTGCTCCTGCATAGTGAGCCTCAGTTGTGCGCCATTGTGCGGCTCCTCGCATTGATACTTCAAATTACTCTGAATCTTCTCTGCCACTATGTCGTCAAAGTGCGCTAAAGCCTCGCTGAACCAATCATAAGTCACGTCATAGATATCCCATGCTGCGCTTGCCGATTTTAGCAACTCACCCATGAAATGGAGAAACAACCTGTTTTTGTTGCCGTTGGACGTTGCTATGGGGAGACCGTCCATTGCCCGTTGCACGGCTTCGTCCAATGACAAAGATAGCGGCTCAAATGGTGCAGACTTTTTCTGGCAAACCAACACTAAATCCATGTCTAACGCTTGCTTGTTCCGAACATGAGGATTGACTTTGTATTCGCTCATCACGGGAAACGAGTCGGCAATGCGGAAACCGCTTGCCGTGATGGCAGATAGCACCGTCCACCATGCCCGCCACTTGGTGTGATGAAATGTGAAGATCAGTCGCCCCTCATCTTTCAGAACGCGCTCGCACTCCTCAAACACCGAAGTCAGCAAGCGCTGATAGTCTTTTTCGCCTTTGTCCATTCCTTCGTTGACGATTGCTTCTTGCTCAGTGGGCACGTGCTTGGCAATAAAGTAGTGATGCTTGTTGAGCAGCGACAGCCAAACGTAGAAGAAATTCGACAACTCGGAGTAGTGGATGTTATCAAAGTAGGGTGGGTCGGTAATCACGAAGTCAACTGACTTGTCGGGAATGGCAGGCAGATGTGAAGAGTCACCGCAAAGCAGTAACGCGCTACGAGGAGTTTGCTTCAGTTCCTCAAAAGAGGAAACGAAGTGAGCGGCAATTTTCTCATCCTCCACATGGACCGTCCGAACTTCGCCACTTGCGTCTTTGAACTTGTCGAATGGACTTTGACAATACTGCTTGGCGCGGACGTAACGACCATAGCAGTTGACAAACGTTCCTGCCCCTTTTTCAGCCACACCCCACACGGCATTTTCGACGGGCGTCGTCGTCAAAGGCATGGCATGGTAGTTGAAGAGGTGATGGAGTTTCCTGTGCGGATAGTTGTAGGGCGTCATCATGTTGTTGTATTCAAGCGAGTTGGAAAAGACTGTAATGAAAGCATTACGGTATTCTTCTTCAGGGATTTCCCGAATGGCCGTGAACAGGTAGTTGAACGCGAGAAGTTGCCGGGCATTGAATACTTCATAGTAACAGCGATAGTTATGCTGACGCCACCTGACAGATGAAGAACCCTCTGCGATTCGCTGTTTCGGGATGAGCAACCAATCTTGGGACATCTCAAACCTGCGATTGATGTCTTTGAGTTTCTTGGCATCCTGCTTATCAGGTGCTTTATACAACCGCTCTTTGCAGCGTAGACACCAGTATTCGATAGCCACCAGTTTTTCCTGTAGCCGCTGTCCTGCCCTCATGGTTTGAATCAGGGAAATCCTCTCCTGCTTGCAGTGAGGACAGGCGAAGTAGCCTTCATCATAAGTGCCAATCTGTGGGTCAAACGTGGCTTCACACTGCTTGCAAACGCCGCTGCCCTTGCCATACCAATCGTTGAGCGCATGACATCGCGGACAGAAAACAACAGCGGGGTTCGTGCGCGAAACAGGTTTGTTGCGGCTTATTCCTTCATTGAGCAAGGTTCGCTTGAACAGATGAACCTCTTTACCGCAGTGCGGACAGTCTACATAGCGCACCCAGAAGGCATAGAGTCCATCGCATTGAGCAGACTTGCATCTTGCACAGGTCGTGCTGTAGAGAGACTTGATACGTTCGCCCGCTTTTTGTTCCAGTTGGTAAAAATAATCGTTCAGTTTCTCTATGTCTATCGGTTTGAGGGTCTCGCGGACAATCCAAAACGAAACGGGGTTAATGTCACAGCCAACAACCTTTGCACCCAGCCGATTCGCTTCTGCCAACGTTGTCCCACCGCCCATGAAGGGGTCCAAGATGATGACGTCCCCTATGTCATGGCTGCGGAAATAATGGCTGCGTTCTGACAACGCCCCACCACTATTTGGTTCAAACAGCGCGCTGGCTAACTCAGGGCGAGTGGCTAAAAGGATGATTGAACGGAACAGGGCACCGGGGCGGCGCGCCCACCACTTATGTAATGAGTAAACGGGACGATAGTACTGCCGCTTCCCCGTCTCTTCCTGGGCTAACTTACTGATACTGTCTTCAACGTATGAATTGGGGACCAATCTGTTGTTGTTCATAGTGTGTTGTTTGCTGAATCCTGTTTCCATTTGCGTTCCACAAGCAGGCATGGTTTAGCGTAATGATAACATATTGAGCACAGTGGGTCAACTTTGAATAGCGCAAAGTTGCACTGCTGCGAAGATGAGTGTATACTGAGGTTGCTTAAAATCCGGTCAACGAGGTGACGTTCATTGGCTCTTCTCTTACGTGAAGAAGACGTGCAGCGGTTGCTGCCGATGACGGATGCGATGGCGGCGGTTGAGGAGGTCATGCGCCAGTACGGTCAGGGCGCGGCGACGAACAATCCGCGCCGTCGCACGCGCACGCCGAGGGGGTTGCTGCACCTGATGTCGGCAGCCGCGCCACAAATCGGTTATTTCGGTTTCAAATCGTATGCGACGTTTCCGGGCAGCGGGCAGACGCGGTTTCACGTCATGCTTTACAGCGCGGAGACGGGCGAACTGCTGTCACTGATGGAAGCCAGCGCGTTGGGGCAGATTCGCACCGGCGCGGCAAGCGGCGTGGCAACGCAATACATGGCGCGGGACGATGCGAAAGTGGTTGGCTTGTTTGGCACGGGCTATCAGGCGCGGACGCAAATCGCCGCCGTCTGCTTGGCGCGACCGATTGAGATGGTCAAAGTTTACAGTCGCAATGCCGAGCGTCGCAGCGCGTTTGCGCGTGAGATGAGCGCATCGTTGGGCGTGACCATGCAGCTGATGGATTCGCCCGAAGAAACCGTGCGCGAGAGCGACATCGTCATCACCATCACCACCGCGCACGAGCCGGTGTTCGACGGCAGGGATCTTGCGCCGGGCGTTCACATCAACGCCGCTGGTTCCAACATGCTCATCAAGCGCGAGATTGACGAAGAAACCGTGCGCCGCGCTGACGTTATCATCGTGGACGATAAAGAACAAGCAAGGATTGAAAGCGGGGATTTGCTACCCGCGATTGAACGCGGCATCCTCACGTGGGAGCGCGTGCGCACGTTGGGCGACGTGGTGACGGGCGTTGTGCCCGGACGCGCCTCACCCAACGACATCACGCTGTTTGAATCACACGGCATCGCCCTTTGGGACGTCGCCGTTGCCGCGAAGGTTTACGAGCGGGCAACGGCGGAGGGCGTGGGAGAAAAGTTGAGATTGGAGTAATGGAGTATTGGAGCGGTGGGGTCATGGAACGTGCGCCTGTCGCTTCACTGCTCCAACACTCCATTGTTATTCGGAGGAACCCACTTTGCTAAACAAATCCGTTATCATCACCCTCCTTGCCAGCCTCATCACATTCGCGTTGCACGCGGCGGCGGAGCCGAAACCGGCGGCATCCAAGAAACCCGCGCCCAAGCCCGCGCCGACGGAGCCGGGCGCGCCCGTCGAGAGCAAGCCGACGCCGCCCTCCGCGCCGAAACCGACACCGATTCCGACGCTGCCGCCGGTGCCGCTGCCGGAGGACCCGCACGTCAGCGTGAACGTGACGTTCACCGGCACTTACCGCACGCTGTTGAGCAACGAAGAGCGGAAGATGTCGCTGCGGGCAGAGATGACGCAGGTGGTTGTGAAGAGGACTCCCGAGACGACGACCACGTTCAGAGATACGTTTGCCTACGTGCAAATGCCCGACGAAAAAGGCTGGGGGCTGTTCTATCCGGTGAACGACCGCTTCAGCGTGAACGTCACGGTGACGGACGACCGCAACCGCTTGGGCGCGGCGCTGGTGCGGGCGGAGCGCAACGGCGAAGCGGCAGAGGTCATCGGACGTCTCAAAGCCGACGGGCAGGGGCGGCTCATTAAAGGCTCGCTGCCGATAGACCCCTCCGCGCCGACTTACACCCTCACGATCTTCTCGCAAGAAAGCGGGCAGCTCGCTCGTGTCGACGCTGCCGTGCCGCGTTCGCTGCGGCTGGAGTTTCTGGACGTGCGCTACGGGTTCCGCCCCTATCGCCCCCAGCCCGATCCGGAATGTCCACCGTGCGCGGGCAAGGACGCGCCCAAAGCCGAGCAGGGCGACCCGACATCGCTGCAAGGTCGAACTCTTTTGTCCGCGCCGGTGCGGGTGGAGGCGTGCCTCGTCAGAGCCTACGAAAACGTGACCGAACAACGCATCAACCTTCAGCCCCCACTCGCGCTGCAAACCGTTGCCAATCTGCGCGACTCCATCGGGGCGTGGCGCGAACGCATGGAGGAAAAGTTGTGGGGTGAATACAACGCCGAAATCGCGCAGTCCTATCTCTTCAAATACGAGTGGCTGACGCGCACGGCGCAGGACAAAATCGCCCCCCTCCCCGCGCTCTCCGTCCCGTCCCGTTCGCAAGGTTGCGGACACTGGGACGTGGAACTGACCGGCGAAGTCGTCACCATCGTCGCCGTGCCGTTGGAACGAGTCCGCGCCATCCCCGATTGGGAGGCTCAACTCCGTCGCATCATTCAGCAGTCAACCGCCCAGCAGCCGCTGGCGTCCGCCTCACTTGCCGTGTTGCTCAATGAACATTTGAGCAAAGCCGCGCCCTCAGCCGCGCGACAACTGCAAGGCGGCGACGTGCTCGCCGTCGGAGACGCCTGGCTGCTGCACGCCAAGTCGCTCAAATCGGAGGTGCACGCCAAGCCGCTCTCGCGGCTGGTGCCCGCGCCGCCGCGCAATGATAAGTAGTCAATGGGTCAATGAGTCATTGACCCATTGCCGTGCCGTCGGTTTGTTCACCTCAATCGCCTCCCCGCAACCCAAAACTTCCCTGCGGAGGTTTCGCAGGATTCGGGCACAGTTCGCGCAGGCGGACCTCGGGGGGGTGCCGCGATTTCAATCGCATGGGCATTTTCTTTGACAAACTCCCGCCCATCCGTTATGATAACGCCCGGTGAATGGGATGAAGAAACTCTGCGTCTTTCTGTTTTTATTGGTCGTGGCTTGGGCAGGGAACGGACTCTGCGCCGCTCCCGCGAACGCGCCAAGCGTGGACGCGAATCGCATCCGCGCTGACGTGGAAACGTTCGCATCGTTGGGCAGCCGCGTCACGGGTTATCCGGGCAACCGCCAAGCGGCAGACCTCATCGAGAAGCGTTTCCGTGCGTTGGGCTTGGAGGTGATGACGCAGGAGTTTCCCGTCGCTATGCCGATGGATGAAGGCGCGGAACTACGAGTCAATGAGTCAATGAGTCGACAGGTCAATGCGTCAATTAAGTTGTATCCTCTTTGGCCCAACCTCGTCCGCACTTCGCAACTTCCCCCAAAGGGTATCACGGGAAAACTCATCTATGCCGGGGATGGGGAACTCAGCCGCTTCAATGGCAAGGAGGTCAAGGGCAGTATCGTCCTGCTGGATTTCAATTGTGGTTTGCGCTGGCTGAACGCGCCGATGCTGGGCGCGGCAGCGGTCATTTTTATTGAGCCAGACGAGACGACGCGGGGCGAGGCGGAGCGGAAATATCTGCGCGTGCCAGTAGACGTGCCGAGGTTTTACGTGACCAAATCAGATGGAGAGCGACTGAAGTCGCTACTACGAACTGAGACCACCGTGCAACTGCGCTGCCACATGCCGTGGCGTGAGGTTATTGGGCGCAACATTATTGGTTTTCTGCCCGGCACGGATTCGACGCTGAAAGATGAAGTCATCACGTTCACCGCTTATTATGATTCGATTTCCGCCGTGCCGTCCGTCGCGCCGGGGGCGGAGCAGGCGTGCGGGGTGGCGACGCTCTTGGAAATGGCGCGAGTGTTCGCGCAGCAAAAGCCGAAGCGTTCCATTCTGTTTGTAGCGACGGACGCACACGCGCACGCGCTGACGGGCGCGCGCAAGTTCTTCGACCTGTTCGGCAAGGAAACCAAACGCCTGCCCTACCAATCCGAAAAGCCGACAGGCTTGGCGAAGCTGCTGGACATGATAGGCTTAAAGAAGTATCGGCGGGTGGACCCCAGCATCCGAGACCAGCAGAGGGCGATGGAACAGATGAAGAGAGAATCTTCTAAGAGGTCAGGGTTGCGGGCTAAGGGGTCAACTCCCCCAGCCCGCCTGCGCTTTGCCGAGCAGGACCTGCGCCTGACCAAGAAGTTCCGCAACTACAAGTTGCCCTTCGTCATCGGCTTAGACCTCACTACGCAAAACAACGTCGTCGGCGTCTTCCACAGCGGGTGGTATTTTACCAACGTTGACCTCACGCGCTTCTTCTCACCCATCGGGAAAGGGTTCGCCAATTATGTCGGGGAGCTGAAGGAGGAGGGCTTAGGGAGAAGGAACGCTAACCCCTCATCCCTTGTCGCAAACTTCGTGGACGCCATCAACCCCACGCAGGACCGCAACTATCAGACCTACCTGCCGGGCAAGTTGGCGTTTGACACAGAGATGGTCACGCGCTCGGCGCGTCCGGGCGTTTGCCTGGCGACGATTAACGACGCGCGCAGTCACGTCAACACGCCGCTGGATACGCTTGACCGCGTGAAGTGGGATAACCTCGCACCACAAGCACAGGTGTCGGCGTATCTATGCTGGCGCGTGGCGAACGATGAGAACCTTGCCGACATGTTGAAACGTTTGCGCGGGTTGCGCTACGACCAGCAACTCGTCGAAGGGCGCGTGCTGGAGTTCAAGCGCACGAAATCGTTTCTGCCCAACACGCCCGTGCCGGGCAGTCTCGCTGTCGTGCAGGGGATGTATAAGTCGTGCATGGGCGTTCACACCGACGTTTTCGCCTTCGCCGACGCGGACGGCTACTTTCAGATGAAAGGGCAGATGTATTATTCATCGTCACAGGTGGAAGCCTATCATCTCAACCCCAAAACGGGCGAAATTGATTATGCCCCCGACCGCGGCAACGACGGCGACGCGAAATATCCGCGCGACGTGCTGGGGCGCATCGGCTTACGCCGCCCGGTCATTGTCTTTCCCTGCAAGCCGCTGAATCTGTTCGACCTCGTTGACGAGCGTTACTTTGAGACGCTGGAGCAAATCCACGTTTACGAAGCCAAATCGCACAACGAGCCGATTTCGTTCGGCTACTCTCCGCCCGTCTCCGAGTCCGCCACCGCCGGACCGACCGGCGGCGGTGACAGCCTCTCTTATGTCGAACCCTGCTGCGTCATCTACGCTCTGCCCGGCGCGCGCATCAAAATCACGATGGGCATGGGATTGCTGGGCATCAGACTCATGCTTGTCAACACCGAGCCCGGGAGCGCGACTCTTCTGCCGAGCGATAAGAGAGGTGCGACAGGAGCCCCCCCCTCCCGTGTGCCAGAGGGCGTCGGTTTCTCCGTCGACGAAATCAAGAGCATTCCGCTGACCTCGCTGCAAGCGGCGCGAGACATCTACAATCTGGACGAATCGCGCATGGAAGAACTGCGCAAGCACAAGGTCATTAACGAGCGACTGGAGAGCCTACACCAACGAGCGAAGTCAGAGTTAGACTCAGCGTTCAAGCACATTGAGGGCAAACGTTACGACCTCGCCATCGCCGCCGCTCGTTCGGCGTGGGCGTACGAGTCACACGCTTACCCCGACGTGCAAAGCACCGCACTGGACGTGGTGAAAGGCGTTCTCTTTTATCTCGCGCTCCTGCTGCCGTTTGCCTACTTCATGGAGCGGCTCGTTTTCGCGTTCCCCAGCATCTACAAACAGATTGCGGGCACAGTGGGCATGTTTCTCGCTGTGTTCATTCTGCTGCGCTACGTGCATCCCGCGTTTGAACTCAAAGTCGCGCCGGTCATCATTCTGCTGGCGTTCATCATTCTGACGTTAGCGTGCGTGGTCATCTTCATCGTCACAGGGAAGTTTAACGAGCAGTTGGAAAAACTCAAACAGGAAGCGAGCGGCGTTCACACCGCGGACGTGGGGCGCATCAGCGCGACGACGGCAGCGTTCAACCTCGGCATCGCCAACATGCGCCGCCGCAAGGCGCGGACGGCTTTGACGTGCATCACGCTGGTGCTGCTGACGTTCACCGTGCTGTCGTTCACCTCCGTCAAATCCTACCTGCGCAAGAATCAGATTGACCTTGGGCGCAAACCCGTTTACACGGGAATTATGATTCGGGATAAAGTCTGGTCGCCTCTCAAAGAACCCTCGTTCGCCGCCATCGCCAACGAGTTTGGCAGTCAAGCCATCGTTTCCCCCCGCGCGTGGATTTCGTCGGAGAACTACGACAAGCGGGCGCAGATTGACGTGGAAGCCAACGGGAAAAAGTACACGATTAACGGCATCATCGGCTTGTCGCCGCAAGAGCAACGGGTGTTGAACATCAAGCGGACGCTCGTCGCCGGACGGTGGTTCACGCCTCAAGACCAGTATGTTGTCATCTTACCAGAATCTATCGCTCAGGCGTTAGGTGTCCATGCTGAGGACGTCCAATCTGGGTCACCACGCACCACGCACCACGCACCACGCACCGCAGTTAAGATTTACGGCACGCCCTTCACCGTCATCGGCATCGTGCGCGAGCCGAGCGCGATGTCGCGCATCGCGGCGCAGTGGGACGCGGTCACGAAAGCCGTGAAAGAGGCGAAGGACGATGCCGAAGCGCAGAAGAAGGTCGCCGACCTCACGCACGTTGCCGCCGATGAAGTGACCGCTCTTTTCCCGCAAATCAAGAGCGCAGTGGACAAAGGCGAGAAACCCACGACGAAATCAGAGGCGACGTTTGAGGACTTGAAAGACCTGGATGGTGAGCCGCTGATGCCGGTGGACTACGCGCAACTGAAACCCGAAGTGTTGGAAGAACTCAAGCAGCAGCGACAGAAGCGATTGCAGTTGGGGAAGACCAGCGAGTCCACGCTCATTCAGGAATACACACATTTTCAAATTGCGAACACCGTCATCATCCCGTATCACACCGCTATGAACATGGGCGGCACGCTGCGCTCCATCGCGCTCAAGTTCGACGACCCAAAGAAGGTCAACGAGACGGTCAACTCGCTGGTGCAGCGTTACGCTCTCAGCCTGTATGCGGGCGCAAACGGCAGCACCTCGCTTTACAGCGCGATTGGGCTATCGGCGTTCGGCGGGTTAGAGAGCGTTTTCATGCCCATTATTATCGCCGCGCTCATCGTGCTCAACACCATGCTGGGCGCGGTCTACGAACGCACTAAAGAAATCGGCATCTTCAGCGCGGTCGGACTTGCACCGGTTCACATCTCCACCTTGTTCCTTGCCGAGTCCTGCGTCTATGCCAACATCGGCGCGATTATCGGCTACCTGTTAGGACAGGTGACGACGAAGGTGTTGAGTGAATTGGGGTGGCTCTCCGTGTTGACGCTAAACTACTCCTCATTCAGCGCAGTGGGCGTGACCCTCATCATCGTGGCAACGGTCATTGTCTCCACGATGTATCCTGCCCGCAAAGCCGCGCAAATTGCCGTGCCCGACGTGGAGCGCAAGTGGCGTTTGCCCGAACCGGACGGCGACGCGATGACGATTCGGATGCCGTTCATGCTCACCGGCGGACACGCCAAAGCGTGCTGCGCGTTTTTGGTGGAGTTCTTCGAAGCCTATGTGGATTACACGGGCGGGGAGTTTTACACCGACGCCGTTCACTTCGATGCGTTCGAGACGGACCTTGGAAGGGGCTACTCCATCACGATGCGGCTCTGGCTCGCGCCCTACGATTTGGGCGTGAGTCAGTGGCTGGATCTGCGCATGACGCCCACTGAAGAGGGTCACGTCTTTGAAATCGTCCTGCACCTGACGCGAGAATCCGGCGACGTGAACTCGTGGAAGAAAACCAACTGGCTCTTCCTCAACACGCTGCGCAAGCAGTTCCTCATCTGGCGCACCATCAGCCCCGCGTCGAAGTTGGAGTATGAGCAGCGGGCGGAGGAGATGCTGACAAAGCCGGTAGCGACAACTTGAGAGCAGAGAGAAGCTGTAGAATGAAGGACAGATGAATCAGGCACGCCGTTGAAGCGCCTCTCGCATGGTTATTTCTGAAGAGGGGCGCCCGCTGGACTCTACGGGCAGGCATGTCTTGACCTTCGCTAACACAGGGCTACCCGTGGTCAATTTTCGACTCGCGTTCGCTCATGACCGCCGCTGCGATGAACCAGAACAAAGCAATGAGAGACAGAATCAAAAGGTAAATCATCCCTGCTTCCTCCTTAACTCGCCCGACCGTTCGCTTCATGGGCAACCTTCTTAACCCTTTTTCGGCACAAAGACGTAAAGTATTGAGCGGATTGCAAGCGCGCTGTCCGCGTCGTTCGAGTTTGGAGGCGTCGCATAGAGCCTGACTTTACCCCTGGGGGTGATGACGGGCGTAAGTGTATGCGGACCACGCTGACCAGATGTGACAGACCCAACCTAGCGTCCCGCCTGTTCCCAGCCAGAATCCCGGTGTGACAATCAGCCAGAAAAGCCCACGCCAGAAACAACCGTTGTAAAACTGCCCCACCCCGGGGACGAAGAAACTCAACACCGCTGCGGTGCCAGGATGACGCATTGTCCATTCCTCCTCTCACCCCAGTTATACATCAGATGGCCTGTTCCGGTTTCAATTCTCCACACAGACAGAAAGCGTTCGTCGTCGTTCCAAAGAGTTGATGTCCACACCGGGGACAGCGGGCGAGCCATCCGTTAACCGTCAGTTGCCCGTGCGTCAGGAGCGCGCCCGTCTCGCGTTGCAGGTGCGCGAAGCCTGAGCCTGCCCACGACGGGCTTTCAATCGTGATAGGTTCGGTGAAGTTCATGTCACGCAGCGAGGCAGCGAAATCGTTCCAGTTCACTGTGCCGTAGCCGGGCGGCAGGTGCATGTCGCGCGTGCCGTCGTTATCGTGCAGGTGAAACGTTATCACGAGGTCTTTGAGAATCTCAAACCCTGCCGCAGAACTGGCGAACGCGCCGGTCATCTTCGCGCTGACGTGCGCGTGTCCGGTGTCGAAGCAGACGCCCAGCCACGGCGAGTGAATCTGCGTCACGAAACTCCGCAGTTGGGCGCAGTCGCTGCCGGGATGACGCGGCAGCATGTTCTCGAGTGCCAACTTCACGCCGTTCTCTTCGGCGACGGGCACCAGTTCCGCGAGGCTGTCCACGATGACTCTGGACATCTCAGGAATGTCCTCGTCCTTCGACGCCACGCTGGGGTGGACGATGATAAGTTGCACGCCCGCCCAGCCGACGCGCTGCAACACGCGCTTGTGCATCTCAATCGCCCCGCGCCGCTTTTCCGCGTCAAGGTGCGACAGGTTGTTATCCCCGCCAAACGGTGCGTGAACGGAGCGGACGGCAATGCCCGCGTCGCGGAACGCTTGCGCTGCTGCTTTAATGGTCGCCTCGTCTGCGTCCAAGAAAAAGTTCGGTGGGGCTTCGATCGTTGTCACGTTCTGCGCCCGCCACTGCGCAATGGTTTCAGCGGGCGACTCCAAACCGCCTGAACAGATAGCAAATCGCATAGCATTTCTCCTTTCGTTCAATGAACATCAGAGAGATTATACCCCTTTTCTTCCCGCGCAACACAGCATCTCTACGCCGCCGTTCTTCCATAACAAAATGTCATGCTAAGGATTAGCATAATTCATTGACAAACAAGGGGAATACACCCATCCACAGAATCGCGGGGAAAGGTATGCTAAAACCGGAGGGAATGTGCGATGCGACTGTGGCGAACACCTCTGGATGCTGATAAGGTCGTCATCCCTCGCGGGCAGGTCCTTATCCTCAAGGACCGCTGTAAGGGATGTGGGTTCTGCGTTGAATACTGTCCGAAAAAGATTCTGGCAATCTCCCCTGAGTTCAACAGGAAAGGGTATCATCCCCCCATGGTGTTGAACGGCGCAACGTGTGTCAACTGCAAACTCTGCGAGATGCTCTGCCCCGAATTTGCTATTTACTCTTTGCGCGCTGAGGAGGTGCCCCAATGAGCGAAACCCATGCGGTGTTGACGGGGGAGCATTTCTTCAATGGCGACATAGCGTGCGCGGAGGGGGCATTGGCGGCAGGTTGCCGCTTCTTTGCCGGGTATCCTATTACCCCGTCTACGGAGGTGGCAGAGCGCATGGCGGAGCGGCTGCCGGAAGTGGGGGGCGTCTACATTCAGATGGAAGACGAGATGGCTTCCATGTGCGCGCTGCTCGGCGCGTCGTGGGCGGGGGCGAAGGCGATGACCGCGACATCGGGACCGGGCTTCAGCCTGATGATGGAAAACATCGGGTTGGGCATGATGATGGAGACGCCGTGCGTGGTGGTCAACGTGCAGCGGGGCGGTCCCTCCACCGGTCTTCCTACGCTGGTAGGGCAGGCGGACATGATGCAAGCAAGGTGGGGTTCGCACGGGGATTATGAAGTCATTGCCCTTTCCCCGATGACACCTCAAGAGTGCTTCGACCTAACCGTTCAGGCGTTCAATCTGTCGGAAAAGTATCGCATCCCGGTGCTGCTGATGAGCGACGAGGTGGTCGGGCACATGATGGAGAAGGTCGTCATCCCGCCGCAAGAAGAGATTCAAGTCATCAACCGCAAGAAATACACCGGTCCGCCCGACGCTTATCTCCCCTTTCAGACGGACGGCGACCTGGTGCCGCCGATGGTGTCGGCGGGCGAGGGCTATCGCATCCACGTCACCGGGTTGACCCATGACGAAAGAGGTTATCCCGCGATGAACGCGGACGTTCACGGGCGGCTGGTGCGGCGGCTGGTGAACAAGATTCGGCGCAACGTGGATGACATCATCATGGTAGAGGAGACGAACCTGGACGACGCGGAGGTGGCGGTGGTGTCCTACGGCATCTCCGCGCGCATCGCCCATCACGCGATTGAATCCGCCCGCGCGGCGGGCGTTCGGGTGGGGATGCTGCGGCTGCTCACCGTCTGGCCCTTCCCCGAAAAGAGAATTCGTGAGTTGGCGCAGCGGGTCAAGGCGTTCGTGGTGCCCGAAATCAACTACGGTCAGATGGTCTTCGAGGTCGAGCGGTGCGCCGCCGGGCGCGCCCACACGATTCTGGTGCCGCATGGCGGCGGTTACGTGCACAATCCCCGAACCATCTTCGAAGCGATTGAAGCGGCAGCGCAAAGACGGGCGCCGGAGATATGGGAGGAGGAGGAAGCGTATGTCAGCCGAACTGGCGACGAAGCAATATCTGATGCCTGAACATCCAATGGACCACCTGTTGCGCGCCGACCGTCTGCCGCACATCTGGTGTCCGGGCTGTGGGTTGGGCACTGCCGTGACCGCGTTCATCGTGGCGCTGGAGGAGTCGAAACTCCCGCTGGACAAAGTGGTGGTGGTGTCGGGCATCGGCTGCACGGGGCGGGTGGCGGGCTACGTCAAATTAGACTCGTTTCACACCACGCACGGGCGGGCGATTCCGTTCGCCATGGGGTTGAAACTGGCGAACCCTGAACTGACCGTCATCGTCTTCAGCGGGGACGGGGACATCGCGGCGATTGGCGGCAACCACTTCATTCACGCGGCGCGCCGCAATGTGGACCTCACGGTCATCTGCGTGAACAACTTCATCTACGGGATGACCGGCGGGCAGGTGGGTCCCACCACGCCGCTCACCGCCCGCAGCACCACCACGCCCTACGGCAACTTTGAATACCCGTTCAACCTCCCGCACCTCGCGGCAGCCAGCGGCGCGGTTTACGTGGCGCGCTGGACGGTGCTGGACGTGCGGCGGTTGAAAAACTCCATCAAAGAGGCGATTGCGAAAAAGGGGTTCAGTTTCGTGGAGGTTCTCTCGCCCTGCCCGACCCTCTACACCCGCTTCAACCGGCTGGGCGACGGTCTGGACATGATGCGGTTCTTCCACGACCACACGGAAATCAAGCACGGCGCGGACCCCGCCCAGGTTGACATCGGGTTGAACGGCAAAATTACGGTCGGCAAATTCGTGGACCTGGAACGCCCGACGTTCCACGACCTGATGAAAAAGCAACTCGCGGGCGTCATGCCCAAACCAGCGACGGAGGGGTAAGCAATGTCTTGTTTGCCCTCACCCC
>FWPU01003887.1_pt1 | contig 36172 bp, 33 predicted proteins | sample 2228361 | NCBI WGS metagenome assembly FWPU01 (sample SAMEA103939777, study PRJEB20133) | metagenome
GGGGTTAAGGGGGGGAGTATGAGGGGGGGAACCGGGGGGTTCGACCGCTGGCGCCACCCGGCCATTTCCCGTGGAGGCTGTGTGAAGTTCTGTGAAGGATTGCCTCGTTACACCCCTCGTTACCGGGGTCGTTACAGGGGTCGTTACACCCCTCGTTACAGGGGTCGTTACATCCCCGCTTTCTGGCGTAGCATCAAGGAATTCTCGGCTCGTTACAGGGGTCGTTACACCCCTCGTTACATCCCTCGTTACGCGGGTCGTTACACCAATCGTTCCCTCATCAGGGTCGATGGGGGTACGCCGCCGGGCGCGATAGGCCCGCACCCGCGCCCGCACCCGCTCGGGTCTGGCTGATGGCGGACGGGGGACTGCCGCGCCATCGGCCAGGGGCTCCGGCTCGGCGGCGGGGAGACCGGGGTCGATGGGGGCGACGGTGATCGTCCCCGAGCCATCGACCGTCACCAGCCCGACCGCCGCCAGCCGGTCGAGGGAGGCGGCCAGGGCGTCGCCATCCCCGTCGGCCACCAGGTGCGCCAGCAGCGGGTGGCGGCCATCGACCTGCCAGCCGGGTTGATCGGCCGCCAGCAGGTAGAGGCGGAACCAGTGGACGAAGGCGAGGGGCGGGAGGCTGCGCAGGGCCACGCTCTCGCGCAGCCAGGTGGGGAGGCACACCGTGTGGCACTGGATCAGGTTCATGGCGCATCACCGGGGAGCCAGACGCTCAGGGAATCGTCGTCATGCCACGTCGCCAGGTCGAGGGCCCGCAGCGCGTCGACGGCGTCCCACAGGAGGCGCTCGTCCCCCCGGGCCACGTGCGCCGCCAGGATGGGGGCACGCATCGGGGGGACGCGCCCCCCGTGGTGCGCCGCCAGGCAGGCCAGGCGGAACCAGACGCGGAAGACGGCGTCGGGGAGGGATTCGAGCCGGGGATCGCAGCGGGCGGCCGGGTCGATCCGCAGTGGCTTGTTGCGCGGGCGGGTTCGTGGTAGACTGTCGATAGACCTGGTGGACATAGGTCTGCTCCTTGCTCTAGACGATCCGGGATCACCGCCCGGATCGTCGTTTGCTGTCCCCGCGTTAGTGTACCACGTGGCCCCAGAAGCGTCCTTCACGGCCCCAATGGGTGCCATGGCGGACCATCTTGCGTCCAGGGGGGCTGAACCGCTATTGTTGGTGGTGGCGACACCGGGTGGTCCTCCTCACAGTTCCCACCATGGCCGTCGTCGCCGTCACCTCCACTCTTTCCACCGGCGGGCAGGATTGGTACCGGTCCTGCCCGCCTCCCCATTTAGCGGAGTTCCTGCTGGCGGGCCTCGATCAGCCGCGCCATCGCGGGCAGGCCGCGCACCGGGGCAGGCATCGCCTGGTAGACGCGGTCGAGGGCCTCGCGGGAGCGGGCCCGCAGCACGTGCCGCACCCAGGGCTGGGCCTCAGGGCTCCACGCCTCCTGCTCGGCCACCAGGGTGCTGCTGGCGATCTCCCCCGTCTCCGGATCGGCGCTGACCGCCTCCCCCTCGGCCGCCTCCAGGGCATCCAGGGTGCCGAAGCCGAGGTGCGCCAGCGCCCGCCCCAGCGCCTTCGTCTCCGCTTTTTCGATGAAGTCCGGAAAGTCCTTGGCCGTCTCGCTCCCGTGGCCGGTGGCGCTCCCCCCGCCCGGGACCGTCACCGTCGCCCGGAAGACGGCGGCCGTCTCGGTGAGCGACAGCGCCACCGTCTCGATGGTGGCGTCGGGGTGCTGGGTGCGCAGCCAGCGCAGCCGTTCGGCGATGGTGACGTAGGGGACGCCACCACGCAGGGTGATGATGCGGGGTTGCTCCATTAGCGCACCTCCTCCTCTTCGCAGAGTAGCCAGTAGTAGTAGCGGGTCGGGGCGGTGCCGGGGATGCGCCCCACGCCCCACCACAGGCAGCGCCCCCGGCGCCCGGCTCGCGCCCGCCGCCGCTCGGCCCGCGCCAGCAGCCGCGCCAGGTCGGCGTCGACCGCCCGCCAGAGGTAATACCGCCGCGTCTGGCCGTCCATTGTCCCCTCTCCTGGTGCCAGGTGGACACACACGTTGCCCGTTTGGCTCCATGCTACCATGGCGGGTGGGGTTGTGTGTAGCCGTGTGTGTGCTACACTTGTCCTGGTGGCACATAGCCGGAATGGCTGGCTATGTGAGGTGTGAGGAGGCAGACCGTGACGACGGACGGCTTCGGCCCGTGGCTGCAGGCCGAATTGCGCAAGCGCCACTGGTCCCAGACGGAGTTCGCCCGCCGCGGCGGCTTCTACCGCTCGTCGGTCTCGAAGTGGGTGCTGGGCCGCCGGGTCCCCGGCGCCGCCTCGCTGCGGCAGATCGCCAACACCCTCGGGGTCCCGGTTGATGAGGTGCTGGCGGCGGCCGGTTTGCAGCCCCAGCCCCAGCCGACGAGCCTGGAGCACGAGCGGGCGATCGCCGCCATCCACTGCCTGCCGCCCGAGCGGGTGCGGGTGGTCCTCCCCTTGCTCCACGCCCTGATCAGCGTCGGGGTGGTGGAGGAGGGCCGGATGGCGGGGGACGGCGAGCGGGAAGACGCGCTGGGGACCGTGTAGCAATGTAGCCGGGCAGGGGGCGGGGGCGCATGGGAGTCGAACCCACCAGCGCCGGGACCACCGACGCTCAGCGATTTTGAAGATCGAGGGAGCCACCGGGCCCCTTCCGCCCCCATTGTCCTGACGAAGGACCCGGATTGAGTGTAACACGCCGCAGGGTGGCAGCGGGCGTTTGTCGAACTAGGCAACCGGCGCCCGCGAGCCACCGATCCCGCCGATGTCGACCGCAGGATCAAGCGCAGTGCCGGTGATGGTCGGCGGCCCTTGCACGCGTTGAGGGCTCCAGGAAGACCACTGCAGCGGACCGGCGTGCATTCCATTCAGGTCGCACCGCAACGGCAGCGACGTCCACGACGGCTTAGGATCTAGCGTCAACATCACCGCTGGCGTCTCAAGGAACTCGGTTGCAGCGATAAGCGCATCGCCACTCGGCGCCCAGGTGAGAAAGCGCGACAGCCGCCCCTCGTATTCGTACGTGGTCTGACCTACACCGGGTGTCACAATGCGTATCGCATGGCCGTCGACCACGAAGGCGAAGCGAGTGCCGTCTGGCGCCCAGACTGGCACGGAGACATCGTAGGTTTCAGCGGCGACTGGTTGGGTCTCTCCCGTGCCCGCGTCGACGAGGGTGATGCTACCTCGTTGGAAGGAGGAGTCTTCTCTGCTCCATACTGCGATCACTTCGCTCGACGGTGACCAGCTCAGACGCCACGGATCCAAGGCTGAGTCGAGCACGAGCGGCCGCATCTCCCACGTGCCAAGTGTCACAAGCCAAATGCTGGATACCATGGACGGCGGTGGTCCCTCTTCTCCGTCGGTTGCAACGGTTGAGCTCGACGGCATGCCACGGACGACGAATGCCAGACGGTCTCCGCGTGGTGACCAGGCAGGGCCAAAGGCGCTTGCCGTTGGATCGGGTCTGAGATCACGCACCTGTCCGGTTTCAACATTAACGATCTGCACCCACCGCGAGCTCTGGACGTACGGTCCCGCCGACATCCCTTCCACGGTGTAGGCGAGCCACCGTCCATCAGGACTCCAGACGGGCCATGTGTACGGTCGCAAGCCGCGGGCGAGCTCTCGCAGGTTTTGCCCGTCCGCGCTGACCACAAAGAGCCTCCGCCCGCTTGCATTGCCGTAACCATTCGGCGCGATGAAGGCAATCTGCGAACGGTCTGGACTCCAGACCGGCCAGGAGGCAGGAACATCCTGAACGAGCGTTCGCTCGCCTTGCCCGTCGGGTTCGACAATCATCAGTTGCTGGCCACGGGTAAAGATTATTGGAGCGTGTGCCCGCTGGATACTCGCAAGGCGCGCACGCGTGTCGTAGTCTTCGGGGTTTTCGCTCAACACCTCGCGTAACGCGTGTACCGCAGTGGCCCAATCCGCGCGAGCAACAGCCGACTCGGCACGTCCAATCGCCCCGATCTCATTGGCAGCGCGGGCTGCCTCGAGTTTTTCCAGGGCTCCAGGGTAATTCGGCAACACACGGGCAATCTGGAGAAAAGCGGCGACGGCATCCTGGTAACGGCTCGCCGCAAGCGCGGCTTCACCAGCCGCGAAGGCCTCATCGAAAGGACGCAACGCTTCCCGGACCTCCCGCAACAGCACGGGGGCATCCTGGTAGGTGCCTGCTTGCGCAAATCCCTTCGCCGCCGAGACGAGATCGCCAGTGTCGCGGGCCATGACAGCGGCAGCGTACACGCCAGCGCGGCGTTGATCGCGCAATTCAAATCCTGCTGCGAGAACAAGGCCAGATGTCGCGAGCACGAACGTGGTGACAAAGGCAAGCAGCCGGCGCACAAGCTGCCGCTGGTCTCGCGACTGCGACCATGATCGGCGCAAGCCACGGTCGTGGAACGCGACTCTAGTCCCTGCCGCCGGTCGCAGGCGGCTTCCACAGATGTGACACGTGGATGCGTTGGCAGGGTTTGGAGCGGCGCACGTGGTGCAGAACATGATCAGCCTCCCTTGCGGGGTGCCATGGTCAACCCATCCTACCACGGCTGGCGGCGGTATTGATACCTCTCGGAGGAGATGACGTAGCGCAGCCAACTGAGGCGGATTGAGCTCGCTAAGCTGTCTGCCAGCAACAGTGCGGAACGATCTCCCGGCAATGCGGCAGTGTGGGAAGAGATGTCGCTGCTCGGATCATCGTGAGAGCGAAATTCGATCCTGCGATGGATGGCGCGATGGCAAAAGAGATACTGAAACGCTCAAGTGTGAGAGGAGGCACCTGATAATGCTGCATTCCTTCGGGGCTTGCCGTTTTTGCTGGGTTCGGGAATCATTAAGATAGATCGACAGCGAAGACAACAACGCGGGGCGGACTCCTCGGGAGAGCGAGATGTGCGTGTGGAGGGATCGGGCATGTCCGACCAGCGGAGGAAGGAGCCGCTGCCGCCATCCTACACGTCGTTTCAGGGCCGGGAGCGTGAAGTCGCGGATGTCCTGGCGCGGCTGAAGACCGGCGTCAGGCTCTTGACACTTGTGGGGCCAGGCGGGGTCGGGAAGACGCGCCTGGCGATGGAGGTTGCGCGCTGCGCCTCCCCCAGCTACGGTGACCGGGTGCTCCTTGTCCCACTCGAAGCCGTGGCAGAGCCGGACTTGGCTCTTCCAACCGTTGCGACGCAGCTAGGGTTGGGTGTGCTCGGGGGCGACGACACGGTCATTCGGCGAATTGCGGCAGCATTGGAGGAGCGGCCGTTCCTCCTCATCCTCGACAATCTTGAGCACCTGCTTGACGGCGTGGCAGGCGAGGTGCGACGGCTTATCGATGCCTGCTCCGCGGTGCAGGTGCTGGCGACGAGCCGAGAGCCGCTGCGGATCACGCCGGAGATGGTCGTCCCGGTCGATCCGCTGCCGGTTCCGCCCCACGGGGAAGGAGTGCCGGCCGCCGAGATCTGGGCTTGTCCAGCAACCCGCCTGTTTCTCGACCGAGCCCGCGCTGCGGGTGGCCAGGACCTGACCGGCGAGGCAGAGACGGTCGCCGAGATTGTTCGGCGCCTGGATGGGCTGCCGCTCGCCATCGAGCTTGCCGCCGCTCGGCTCTGGGAGCTGCGGACGACAGATGCACTCCTTGCGAGGTTGGAGCCACGCTTGCCAGCGCTGGAGTCAGGTTGGCGCGATGCGACCGCCCGGCACCGTACGATGCGCTCTGCCATCTCCTGGAGCTACGATCTGCTGTCACCGGAGGAGCAGGCGCTCTTCCGCCGCCTGTCCGTGTTCGCCGGTGGGTTCACGCTGGAGATGGCTGACCGCATCGTCCGCGGGCGAGCGGCAGGCGAGCCCTACCCTTATGCCGATGGTTATGGCGTCGAGTTCTTCGGTGCTGAGCGGCTGGGTGGCGACCCATACGTCGTACGGGGCGGCGGGTATCCGCGCCCTCTCGCGCTTGCCCTGCCGCCACTTGAGATCGATGTAGAGGAGGGGGTCGCCGCGCTTGTCAATCGGAGCCTGATCCGCCGGACGGAGGGCCGCGAGCGGGATGCGCGATTTGAGATGCTCGAGATAATCCGCGAATTCGGGCTCGAGCAGCTGGAGGCTTCGGGAGAGGCTGCCGCCGTCCGGCATGCCCATGCCGCGGCGGTGATGGCGTTTGCCGAAGCGTCGATGCTTGTGCTCTGGACATCGCTCTGGCCGTTTTGGGGACTCGGGCGAATCGACGACGAGCTTGGCAATGTCCGCGCCGCGCTTACCTGGGCTCAAGCGCAGGGAAGCTCCGGGGCAGAGTTTGTATTGCGGATCGCCGGCGCACTCTGGCCCTACTTTCAATTTCGGGGCCTGCTTGCCGAAGCACGGGCCTGGCTTCGGGGGGCGGTGGCATACGAGGATGCACCGGAGTGGCCGCGTGCGTTTGGGCTCGTTGCCCTCGGGATGATCTGCTGGATCGGTGGCGACGACGAAGCGGCCGAAACGTACCTGCTTGAGGCGACTGAGCTAAACCGCCAAATCGGCCATGACGTTGGTGTGGCGCGGGCGCTCTTCTTTCGCGCGCTTGTGGCGTGGCGGCGAGAGCAATACGCTACGATGGCGGCTCTCCTGAACGAAGCGCTGCCACTGTTTCGGGAATGGGAGGATTCAGTCGGCGGAGCAGTCTGTTTACTGGCTCATGGCGTTCTCGCCCGGTTGCACCAGGAGCCGGCGCGTGCCCGTGAGTTGTTCGACGGCGCGCATGCGCTGGCTGCAAGCGTCGGCTACCGGTGGGGAATGGCGACAGCACGCTATTACGCTGGCGAGGTGATGCGGGATCAGGGCGAGGTGGTGGAGGCGGCCCGGCTGCTCACCGAGGCTTTGGCAGGTTACTGGGCTCAGGGGGATGCTTGGGGGTCTGGCGCCGTAATGTCGGCTCTGGCGGTCATGGCTGCCGGTCACGGCGAGCTGGTTGACGCTGCTCGCCTGTTTGGCGCCGCCGACACCCTCTTGACGAAGGCCGGCGCATTCCTGCCACCAACGGAGCTCGTCGCCTACTCACAAGTTGCCGGCCGGGTGCGCGGCACCCTTGGCGACGCTGAGTATGATCTGGCATTTGCGGCTGGGCGCGACTGGCCGGTGGAGGAGGCAGTTGCCGCGGCGCTGGCTCTTGGTAGGCGTTTGGCCGGCGAACGGACGAGTCCGGCAGCGCCGTCATTGAGCGTCGGTCCAGGCACGGATACACCGCTTCCACGCCTCTCACCGCGCAAGCTCGAAATCGTGCGCCGCCTGGCAAATGGCCAGAGCATCAAGGAGATCGCAGCTGACCTCCGCCTCAATCCCGACACTGTCTACCAATACTTGGCGGAGATCCGCAGGGAGTCAGGGGCTGGCTCCAATGCAGAGATCGTCGCTCGGGCGATCCGCGGCGGATTGATCTAAAGCGCTATCGGTCCTCACCCTCAAAATTCTGAGGTACCTTGCTCGCAATTCCTGAGCAATCCCCCGAAATTTTCGGGATACCAAACGGCATGGCCGCGACTTAAGCTGGTCGTCAGTCAGGAATCAACCAAGCTGGGACAGATGAGGGGTCACGCGGCATTGAGGAAGCAATGCATCGAAGCGTTAACGCCGAGGGAGCGTGAGATTGTCCGTCTGCTCGTGTCGGGATACACGGTCGCCGAGATCGCGTACTGCCTGGGACGGCACCAAAGCACAATCTATGCGCACATCGAGCGCGTCCGGCAGCGGCTGGGGATTCACACTGAGGCGCAGATCGGCGTCTTTGCCGTTTGCGCTGGACTGATCGACTGCCAGGCGGACAACACTGCAACCTCTCGGGTTATCAAGCGATCTTGACGTGACGAAGAGTCTGGCGCGCTGATGGCACCCGTGGTGGGAGGCCCAGAGAACGAGGGCAACGTTGAATCGTTCTCGTGCCCGTTGCCGCGTGGAATGACAAGCCCCGGAAACGCGCTTGACCGATGAGACGTTGCCATCGAGCCACAGCGCAGGCCCATCGTTCCGCCAGCGCCTGCGAGCGTGATCGGAACATGAGGAATGTTTTCTATTCCGGTCCGATAAATAGCTGATCGGAACGGAAACGTGGTCATGGTAGGTTCGGCGTTGGACGAAGAAGCGGATTCACCTAGCATCGTTCATTTCGAAAGCCTGGCCCTTCGGTACACGGCAGAGGCAATACGGCAGACGAGGGGGTAGGGATGGACGGTCAACGCTTCGATGAATTTGCCAAACGCCTGGCGGGCAGCGCATCGCGACGGGAGGTCGTCAGGGCCATCGCTGGTGGCATGAGCGGCGGGCTACTCGCCATTGTTCGACTCAGGAGACCTGCTCGGGTCGCTGCGGGAAGCTGCTCTTCGGACGCCGATTGTCCCAACACCAATCCATCCTGCGTGAATGGCCGGTGCCGGTCGGCAATCTGCCCGGCTGACTCGGACTTCTGCCAGCCTCAGGTCGTTGGATGTGGCCCCCGCTGCGGTTGTGCCACCGACATCAACGGCAACCCCTTCTGCACGGATGCTGTCGGCTGTGTCGCTTGCACGTCGGACGCGGACTGCGAGGCTCACCCCTACTTTGGAGCTGGCTCGGCATGTGTTGTTGCGACCGGACCGATGTGCAACTGCCCTGGTGGCAAAGGCTGCGCCCGCGCCTGTCCCGGAACTCTGCCCGATCGCTGCGCTGAGGTGGAGTGTGGGGAGTGCGCTTCGTGTGATCCGGCAACCGGTGCTTGCATCTTCAACTGCACGCTTGGCGGTGGCGACGGGTGTTGCGATCCCGGCGAAACGTGCAACGTGGAAACGGGTGCATGCGAGGCGCCCGAGGTCACCTGCGCGGACGACGCGGACTGTGTCGCGGTGGTCGGGGCGACGGAGGAGACCTCAGCGATCTGCTGCGGGGGCGTGTGCAGAGTTCAGGAGTGTTGTCCGGGCGATCCCAATGATGATCGTTGTGCCCCTGGTGAAACCTGCAACCAAGGTACGTGCCAATCGGTTGAAGGCGAATGCGTTAGCGACACTGACTGCAACCCTTGCTTTACGTGTGTGGAGGGCATCTGTGAGCCGCTATGCGGTGCCTGCGAGGCATGCGACGAGACGTCCGGCGATCATGGAACCTGCCACTTCGATTGCCGGGTAGGCGAGGGCAATGCCTGTTGCAACATCGCCAACGGCCAAATCTGCGACCAAGAGACAGGCACCTGCGTGTTTGATCGGGGCCAGTTCGGTTCCCTGGTCATCAAAAAGGTCGATGACAAGGGCAACCCATTGACCGGTGCCTGCTTCGACCTGTTGCGGCTCGAGACTGGCGAGCCGATCACCACCCAACCGTTCTGTGACGGGGGCTTTGGGGACAGTGATCGGCAGAGCAACGGCATGGTCACCCTCCAGAACAACGTACGCGGAATCTTTCGCGTGCGCGAATCGGTCGTGCCACCAGGATACAATGGCGCAGATGATCAGATTACGCCGAACATCGGCGTCGGAGAAACGGTGACCATCACGTTTGTCTACACACCGCGCGCCGCCGAGAATGGCAAGAAAGAAGACGGGGAGAAGACGGAGGGCAAGACTCCTCCCATCACGTTACCCTCGACCGGAGCCGGGAGGTCCAAATCCTCTGGTGTCTCCTGGTTGACTGGCGCCGGGTTGATTGGCGCAGCGGCTGCGCTGCTCGGCGGCAGGAGGCTGCGCGAGGGCGCCAGTGGAGAGGGCGACACGTAAGGCAACCATATTCCCGTTTCGAACTCGGACAGGTAGCAACGAGGCGGGCGATGACAGCCCGCCTTATCCAATGAGTCATTCGCTCCTCAAGCACTTGATACCCCTGGCGGAGCATCGTGGATGCCGTCATAGATTGCCTTTGGTGGTAGCGACATACCGAGGCGCCGGTGGGACGCTGCCGGCGCCGCACTGTTGGCGCTGTCGGCGCGTTGGCTGCCGGGGCACTCACTCCCTCTTTGCACGCTCCTGTCGTTCCACGCCGGTGACGATCCCCACACTGGTCCGCGCCTGCGTTCCGCGTGCCAGGGAGCATGGCATCGGTTGCTCGGCGGTGCCTGGTGATGCATTGCCTGGTACGGTGTTGACGTGTCACCATTCACCGGGGTGGTGTGCTCCGGAGCAGGGAAACGATGAATCATTGGCCGGCCCCTTCATTGCGAGAGCGTGCTCGGTGGACGAGTTGTGGCTTGATCGCCGGGCTCGTCGTCGGGCTAACCCTGGGATGGATGTTTCACGGATTTGTTGGCGCCGTCTTCAAGACGGTCATCGTCGTGTTGCTGCTCATGCCGTTCGTCGCGGCCGTCGTCTTTTGGTGGAGCAGCAATCGCCGCGCGGTGTCCTCACGCGAGCAAACGGAGATGGATACAATTCATGAGGCGACGTGGCGCGATATTGGCACGTCGCCGCGTGACCGGCGTCCCCACGCTTAGCGGCATCAAGCGCGACCACACAGCAAACTACGGAGTACACCTCTGCTTACGATTACAGCGCTGGCGCTGGTAACGTTCGCCATCGGAGTCATACTCGGGTTCGTGGGGGCAGGTGGCGCTGGCGTTCTCGTCGCGCTCCTTACGAGCGCCTTCCACGTCCCGATCCATCAAGCGATTGGCACCTCCCTGGCCGCCATGTGGTTTGTCACCGTGGCAGGAGCGATCTCACACTACCGGGAGGGCAACATCGCTCCCCAAATCGGCCTCGTCGCTGGCCTCGCTGGCATGGCTGGCGCGTTAGCCGGAGCCGATCTTGGTCAGGATATCTCACCGGAGGTTCTCAAACGAGCGGCCGGGATAGCCCTGTGGTTTCTCGCAATCCTCGTCTGGCTGCGCACGCGGATTGTTCCAGCGGCCCTGGGAGCAACTGAGGACGCCATCCCACGGACTACCACTCGGAGGGTATTGGCTTCAGTAGGCCTGGGGCTTTCGGGTGGCGCGGCCGCCGCATTTTTCGGCGTCGGCATGGCGCCGTTTCTCCAGTTGGGACTGCTAACCATCCTCAAGTTGCCGCTGCGCCACACCGTCGGCACAACGATGCTCACCCTGGTGTTCATCAGTGCAAGCGGCACGCTCGTTCTCGCTCATCACGGAGATGTTTCCGTGCCCCACCTGGCTGGAGCGGTTGCCGGCTTGTGTGGCGGCTCGTTTCTCGGCGCGCGGTTTACCCGGAGGGCCCCACGCCGGTTGCTGCGTCTTGCGGTCGTCCTTGTGCCAGTCATGGCCGGAGGTTTGCTCCTGTTTGATTGACGGGGAACGGGTATGTCGGTGAGGCAGGCGGACGAGTACACTAGAAGTGCGTGCAACGGCCGGCGCAAGTACGCCGGATCTGGCCATCATCTGGCGATGGCGCGCCTGGGCCAGATGGAACAGCTGTGGAGACAACAATGGCGGTGAACTTTACGCGAGACGATGTCCGTGAAGGACTCAAATCGGTCTACGACCCGGAAATCGGGATCAATATTGTGGATCTCGGCTTGGTCTATGACACCGAGATCAGTGAAAACGGCGATGTGCTGATTACCATGACGCTGACATCGTTGGGATGCCCGCTTGGGCCTGTCATTGTCCAGGAAGTGCAACACGCCCTGAAGGATCTTCCGGGCATTGGCCAGATCGATGTCAAGCTGGTCTGGAGTCCGCCGTGGTCGCCCGAGATGATGAGCGAAGAGGCCAAAGACGAGCTGGGTATCTGGTGAGCGGCATCCCAAGCTGGTGCCGCTGGCTCCGGCACTGGAGCCCGTTAGCATCACATTGGGGAGGTGTGTTCGCGCTGGCGCTCCTGGTCTTGACCGGGTGTGCGACCGGAGCGCCCAGCGTTGCTTCCAACGCGACCCGCACCGCGGTTCCAGCGGCAGCGATGCAGGCACCGGCTGCGACAGCGACAACGCTGCCGGCGCCATCGGCGACCGCGACCACCGCCAAAGCCTCCCCGACGAGCACACCAGCCGGAGACGTTACGGCAAGCCCTACACCGAAGCGCCGGGCGACGCGGACGCCGACCCCAACCCCGACGCCGAGACCGTCACCGCCCCCAGATGATGGAAGCGGCCTGAGTCAGATCTACGAGCGGGGGACGAGTGGGCGGCCAGAAGTGGCGCTGACGTTCGACGCTGGCGCCGACCGCGGGCACGCCGAGCAGATCCTTGACATTCTGAAGGAGTATGGCGTCAAGGCAAGCTTCGGCATCACGGGTCACTGGGCAGAAGAGAACCCTGATCTCATCAAGCGGATGGTGGCTGAAGGGCACATGATCTTCAATCACACATGGAGCCACCGCTCGTTTACCGGTGCATCCACGGCCGGATGGGACGAGGGCGTGTTGACTCGTGAGGAGCGGCAACAGGAGCTCTTTGACACCGCAAAGCTGATCCGCAAGTTGACAAGGGGATACGAGACAGCGCCGTATTTTCGTCCACCATACGGGGATCTGGATGAATCGGTGCTGGCGGATCTTGCGGACGCGGGTTACTACATAACGGTGATGTGGACTTGTGACTCCTTTGGATGGAACGGGGCCACGGTGGATGAAATCCTGGAGCGATGCGCTGAGCATGCACAAGCCGGAGATATCATCCTTCTCCATGTTGGCGCAGCGTCACAAGATGCCGCAGCGTTGCCACGGATGATCGAAATACTTCAAGAAAAGGGACTTGAGCTTGTTACCGTAGAGGAATTGCTTCAGCCATGAGCGGATGAGCCAGGGGCCAGCGGTGATCGATCGGCAAGAACGGATACCGTCAGATATGGTGACGCGCGAGGGTGGCGTGCTCCTGATCTCCTGCTATGAGCTGGGGCACCAGCCTCTCTCCCTCGCATCCCCGCTCGCTCACCTGCGCGAGGCGGGGTTCCACCCGGTGGCAATCGATGCGGCGCTCGATGAGGTTGACGAATCCGCCATCTGCCGGGCCGCGCTGGTTGCCATCTCCGTTCCAATGCACACTGCGCTCCGCATTGGTGTTCGCGTTGCCCGGTATATCCGCGCTGTCAATCCGCAGGCGCATCTCTGTTTCTATGGGCTCTATGCAACCCTGAACGCTGGCTACCTGCTCCGAGAGATCGCTGATAGTGCGATCGGAGGGGAATACGAGCCGGTCCTGGTGCGCCTGGCCCAGGCCCTTGCGCTCGGTGAGCCGCTCGAAAGCGTGCCTGGCTTGAGCACAGTGAATCGGCCGGCTCTGCCCTCCCTCAGGCCTCCCGAGTTTGTTGAGCCGGTGCGCCAGGCGCTGCCCTCACTTAAGCGATACGCGCACTTGGAGCGCGACGGAGTTGCGGTGCCCGCTGGCTATGTGGAGACGACGCGGGGGTGCCACCACACGTGCGCTCACTGCCCGATCACACCGGTGTATGGTGGCCGGTTCGTCGTGGTGCCGCGCGAGGTTGTGCTTGCCGACGCTCGTGCCCAAATTGGGGCGGGAGCGCGGCATCTTACGTTTGGCGATCCAGAGTTCTTCAACGGACCAGGGCACGGCATGCGCATCCTGCGTGCCCTGCACAGCGAGTTCCCCGAGGTCACATTCGACGTTACCATCAAGATTGAGCACCTTCTCCAGCACCGGCGCCTCCTGCCTGAGCTGGCAGAACTTGGCTGTGCGTTCATTGTGTCCGCTGTGGAGTCGCTCAGTGATCAGGTCCTCGCCCATTTGAAGAAGGGGCACACGCGGGCCGACGTTGACGAGGCACTGGCGCTCGTCGACGCAGTGGGCATCCCGATGCGTCCATCGCTGCTGCCGTTCACGCCCTGGGCGACGCTGGAGGACTACCTTGACCTCCTGGCATGGGTGGCCATGAACGACCTCCAGGAGCATATTGATCCTGTGCACTTCTCGATCCGGCTGCTTGTGCCGCCCGGATCAGCGTTGCTTGATGATCCGGAGGCACATGATTGGCTTGGCGAGCTCGACGAGGCAGCGTTCACCTATTGCTGGCTCCATTCTGATCCGCGCATGGAGGAGTTGCACCATGCCGTGGCGGAGATTGCTGAGCATGCGTCTGCGATGAAGGCGGATGCGCGGGCAACCTTTGCCCAGATCTGGGAGGTTGCCCATCGTGTCGCAGGCGCGCCTGTTCCCCCGCTCCCGAGGCCGGTGAAGCGACGGTCTCGTCCACCGCGGCTGACAGAAGATTGGTTTTGCTGAGCGGAACCCACCGCGAGCCAGTTTGGCCCGCAGGCCATCGAAAAAATCCCAGTCTGATCTCATTCGGTCTTGCGCCGGATCATTGCCTGGCATCCGATGTGCACCGGGTACCCCGAAGAGGAGGCGGCCGTGTTGTCATTGTCGACACGGTGTCACAGCGATGTTCCGGTGGCGAGCGGCTGTGGGACGCAGAACAGGGAGACGGAACTGCGCAATGTGCGATGGTAAATGGCGCTGTTGCGGTTTTGTGACGATGGATTTTCCGTCTTGCATTTCGTTGTAACAAGCGCTAGTATAACCTCCTCACACTGACAGACGACCGGAACGGTGCCTTTCTGGCACCACCATCATCAGCAGGAGCGGTCACGATCAAAGGGCGACGAGCCCGACGGGCACATTAACAACCGAATCGGTGGCAGCACAGACCTGCTTGCGCAATGAGGACCCGCCTTGTGCATGCGCCTGTTGCCGTCCCAGAGGTGGTCTGGGACGGTCCAGACCTGAGGGAGAGCTTGATCCTGGCTCAGGGTGAACGCTGGCGGCGTGCTTAACACATGCAAGTCGGACGGCCCCCGGCTTTCCAAACCGGGGAAAGTGGCGAACGGTTGCGTAACACGTGGGTGACCTGCCCTCAAGCGGGGTATAGCCAGCCCAAAAGGCTGGGTAATCCCCCATAAGCTCACGGGCTCATATGCCCGCGAGAAAAGTCAGCTGGATCTCTTGCTGGCGCTTGGGGATGGGCCTGCGGCCCGGAGCTTGTTGGTGGGGTAATGGCCCACCAAGGCGGCGATGGGTAGCTGGTTCGAGAGGACGGCCAGCCAGACCGGGACTGAGACACGGCCCGGTCCCCTGCGGGGGTGCACAACCCACCGAGGGGGCAGCAGTGGGGAATCTTGGGCAATGGGCGAAAGCCTGACCCTGCGACGCCGCGTGGGGGATGACACCCTTCGGGGCGTAAACCCCTTTTGCCGGGGATGACACCCGACAGTACCCGGCGAATAAGCCCCGCCTAACTACGTGCCAGCAGGGGCGGTGAGACGTAGGGGGCGAGCGTTGCCCGGAGTTACTGGGCGTAAAGAGCGCGTAGGCGGCTGGCTCCGTCGATCGTGAAATCCCCAGGCCTAACCTGGGAAGGGCGGTCGAAACCAGCCAGCTTGAGGGCGGGAGAGGGAGGTGGAACTCCCAGAGTAGGGGTGAAATCCGATGATACTGGGAAGAACACCGACCGGCGAAGGCAGCCTCCTAGAACGACCCTGACGCTGAGGCGCGAAAGCCTGGGGAGCGAACCGGATTGGATACCCGGGTAGTCCAGGCCGTAAAGGATGGGCACTCGCTTTTGGGCTCAGCCCCGCGTTGTGAGACGCTGGGTCAAGGGCCCAGGAGCGCAGCTAACGCGGCAAGTGCCCCGCCTGGGAGAGGGTCGCAAGGCCCAAATCCAAAGGAATTGGCGTGGGTCCGCACAAGCGGCTGAGCGCGTGGTTTAATCCGACGCAAACCGTAGAACCTTACCAGGGCTTGACATGCCGCTGCAGACCCCGGAAACGGGGTGGCCTTCGAGGGTGCGGCACAGGTGCTGCATGGCTGTCGTCAGCCCGTGCTGTGAAGTGTTGGGTTCAATCCCAGAACGGGCGCAACCCTCGTCGCCTGTTGCTTCGCTGGGCGCCCAGTGAGGCTCTCAGGCGAGACCGCCGCCCTCTACGTGGGAACGTAGGTGGGTTGGAGGAAGGTGAGGATGACGTCAAGTCGGCATGGCCCTGATGCCCTGGGCGACACACGCGCTACAGTGGGCGGTACAGAGGGTTGCCAACCCGCAAGGGGGAGCTAATCTCAGAAAGCCGCTCGTGGTTCGGATCGCGGGCTGCAACCCGCCCGCGTGAAGCCGGCGCCGCTAGTAACCGCGGGTCAGCATCACCGCGGTGAATACGTTCTCGGACCCTGCACACCTGGCCCGCCACGCCCTGGGAAAGGTTCCGCGTCGAAGCCGGTGGGAAGACCACCGGTCAGGCGTGGGACCCCAACTGGGGCAAAGGCGCAGCAAGGTAGCCGTAGCGGAAGCTGCGGCTAAGGAACACCTTCCCAATTCATTCGTGCTTCGCAGATCGCAGGCTTTGTGAGGCTGGTGTCCAGTGCAGGCAGGTCTGTCCTGCCACCGGTTCGGCAATCGCATCAGCCATCGTCGTGGCTGACTGCGCTCACGCAACTGCACCTTAACATCTGAATACCCGCGCAGCTCGATTTGATCGGGGTCAGAGAACAGCAACGTAGGGCGCATGGTGGATGCCTTGGCGTGTCGGGGCCGATGAAGGACGCGGCTAAGCGGCGAAATGCCCCGGGGAGGCGCTGGCAGCCGGTGATCCGGGGATCTCCGAATGGGGCAACCCGCCCGGGGTCATGCCTGGGCGCCCCTGGCTCTCGCCAGGGGCGGGAACCAAGGGAACTGAATCATCTCAGTACCCTGAGGAACAGAAATCAATCGAGATTCCGTCAGTAGTGGAGAGCGAACGCGGAACAGCCCAAACCGGGGTGGCTTAGTGGCCTGCCGGCCTATGCCACTCCGGGGTTGGAGGAGCCGGCAGGGGGTGCGGCAGCACCCTCGGGGAGTTACCAACCTTCCTCCTCGCCGAAGGTCTTGGGATGGACCGCCAGAGAAGGTGAGAGCCCTGTAGGCCAACGGAGGAAGGCTCCCGCTGGCAGCCTGAGTACCACGGTCCGCCGTCTCCTAGGCCGTGGGAAGCGGGGGGGACCACCCTCCAAGGCTAAATACCCCGACGACCGATAGTGCACCAGTACCGCGAGGGAACGGTGAAAAGAACCCCGGTGAGGGGAGTGAAACAGATCCTGAAACCATGCGCCCCCAGTCAGTTGGAGCCAGAGGGCAGCCTCTGGTGACAGCGTGCTTATTGGAACAAGAGCCGGCGAGTGTCTCCACGTCGCGAGTCTAAGGCAGGGACAGCCGGAGGCGGAGCGAAAGCGAGTCCGAAAGGGCGAAGCAGTGGCGTGGAGCGGTACCCGAAACCGAGCGAGCTACTCATGGCCAGGGTGAAACGGGGGCGACAAACCCTCGTGGAGGCCCGAACCCGTTACCGGTGCAAAGGTATGGGAGGAGCTGTGGGTAGGGGTGAAATGCCAATCAAGCTCGGAGATAGCTGGTTCTCCCCGAAATGCATTGAGGTGCAGCCTCGGGAGTTCGGAGACGGAGGTAGAGCACTGACCGGGGTAGGTGGCCGAGGAGGCTCCTCAACCCGCTCAAACTCCGAATGCCGTCTCCCGAATCCCGGGAGTGAGGCGGTGGGGGACAAGCTCCACCGTCGAGAGGGGAACAGCCCAGACCGCCAGCTAAGGCCCCGAAGTCCGGACTCAGTTCATCCAGGCGAAGGAAGTGGGGGCGCGATGACAGCCAGGCGGTTGGATCAAAAGCGTCCATCCGCTAAAGAGTGCGTGCAAGCTCACTGGCCGAGCGCCCCTGCACCGAGGAATGTAACGGGGCTAAGTCCGGCGCCGAAGCCGCGGGACGAGCTATCAGCCATATGTCGTCAGTTCTGGGCGTGTGGCCGCGTGGTGTCTCCAAAGGAGATTGCTGTTGCCAGGCGAACGAAGCTGACGGCCAGCAATGGTCGATAGCTCGTCGGTAGGGGAGCGTCGGGTGTCCGGTGAAGCGAAGCTGAAAAGCTTCGTGGAGGTGCACCCGAGAGCGAATGCCGGCACGAGTAGCGAGAGACGGGTGAAAACCCCGTCCGCCGCAAGCCGAAGGGTTCCTACGCGACGTCGATCGGCGTGGGGTGAGCCGAGCCTAAGCCGAGGCCGAGAGGCGTAGGTGATGGACAGTCCGGTTAATAGTCCGGCGCCGCCCGTGGTTCCCGATGGGTGAGCCCCGGGGTGCGCGGGAGGAGAATCCCAAGATGGCTGTGGGAATCGCTATGTTGGGAACATCCTCCCGCCGAGAAAAGCCCCGGGGCGATGGCCACGGGCGTCCGTACCGCAAACCGACACAGGTCGGCGAGGAGAGTATCCTCAGGCGAGCGAGAGAACCCTCGTCAAGGAATTCGGCAAATTGAGCCCGTAACTTCGGGAGAAGGGCTGCCGGTACCAGCCGGCCGCAGAGGAGAGGCCCGGGCGCCTGTTTACCAAAAACACCGGTCCCTGCGAACGCGTAAGCGGACATATAGGGGCTGATGCCTGCCCAGTGCCGGGACCCAAGGAGAGGGGTGGTCCTCCGCTCCGAACCGAAACCCCGGTTAACGGCGGCCGTAACCGTGACGGCCCGAAGGTAGCAAAATGCCTTGACGGCTAACTACCGTCGTGCACGAACGGCGTAACGACCCGGGCACTGTCTCGACGAGGGACTCGGCGAAACTGACGTGGCCGTGAACAGACGGCCGACCCGCGCCAGGACAAAGAGACCCCGGGAGCTTGACTGTAGCTCGGTCTTGGGCGGCCGCCCCTGGCGAAGCGTACGGTCGGAGGCTGTGAACCCACGGCGAAATAGGCCGTGGGGGAGCCGGGACAACGACCCAACCAGGGGCGCAACGCCCTAACCCGGCTCGTGAAGGGCTGGGGACAGGGCTGGGTGGGCAGTTTGACTGAGGTGGTGCCCTCCTGAAGAGTAACGGAGGGGTCCAAAGGTCCCCTCAGCACGAATGGCGACCGTGCGGTGAGGGCAAAGCTATCAAGGGGGCCTGACTGTGAGGCCGACCAGCCGAACAGAGACGAAAGTCGGGCTTAGTGACGCTACGGCTCCTCGTGGGCGGGCCGTAGTTGCAACGGATAAAAGCTACCCCGGGGACAAACAGGCCAATCCCGCCTCAGAGACCACATCGACGGCGGCGCTTGGCACTACGAAGTCGGCTCGTCGCATCCTGGGGCTGGAGCAGGTCCCAAGGGTTGGGCTGTTCGCCCATGAAAGCGGCATGCGAGCTGGAATCAGAACCTCGTGAGAGCGTTCGATCTCTATCCGGCGCGGGCGCTGGAGGCTTGAGGGGAGCTGCCCCCAGTACGAGAGGACCGGGGCGGACCAACCGCTGGTGTGCCAGTTGTCGTGCCCAGGGCATCGCTGGGTAGCCATGTTGGGACGGGATAAGCGCTGAAAGCATCTAAGCGCGAAGCTCTCCCCAAGACGAGGCCTCCCGCCCTGATGAAGGGGAAAGGCCCCACCGAGACGAGGTGGTCTATAGGCGGCAGGTGGACGGCGGGTAACCGACCGGAGCCGAGCCGTCCTAATGGCCGAGGGCTGATCTCTGACCCTGATTGAATCGAGCTGCGCGGGTAGTCGGATGGTGGTTGGTGATTACACGGTTTTCAACCGCACACGTGAACAATCAGCCGGCGTTGCGGATCCCGAAAGGCGGTGATCATGAAAGCGATTGGTCTAGTCTTTCCTCAGGAAATCCGCGACGGAGAACTAGCTGGTCAGGTTCTGCTGGCGCTCACGCGCGACGGCGAAATCCAAAGTGACGACATCGAAGTCTGGGTCGAAGGGCGGAGCGTCACCCTGCTTGGCACCGTGGCCTCACCCTATGAGCGAGACCGTGCCGGAACCCTGGCGGCGGAGCTTCCTGGCGTCGAGCAGGTCGATAACCGGATTGCCATCGCCGAAGACCATTACCTGACCGATAGTGAGCGGCTTGAGCGCGTGCGTGCAGCTCTTGCCGCTGACCCGATCGTCGGATCTTACCGGCTCGGCGCTCACGTACACACGGGCGTGGTGACGCTCCTTGGACAGGTGCGCAGTCTGGATGAGGAACGGGCCGCCATCAGGGTGGCTGAGCGCGTCCCAGGGGTGCGGCAGGTCGTGAGCGCGCTGCGCGTTGGACCCATTGCCCCGGCTGGGGAGCCGCTGCCGATAACCGATGACGCGCTGCTGTTAAGCGACTTGAATGATGCCATCGCCAGAGCGGGGGTAACGGTCTACGAGGACGCCACCTACGTGCGCGACGGTGTCGCGCATCTGCGCGGCCGGGTGGCAAACCGGGCCGCGCTGGAGCGAGCGCTGGATGCAGCCCGCCATGTCTCTGGGCTCCGGGCCATCCGCAACGAATTGATCGTCATGGCCGATCCATCGAGTCAGGATCCAAACGAGGCGCTCCTGGGGCGGGTCGTTGAAGCTCTCCGGGAGGACCCGCGGATCAACCCCTCGCAGATCACACCGCTTGTTGCCGGCGGCGTGGTCGTCCTGACGGGGCAGGTTGACAGCGTTGAGGATTACAACGCGGCCATGGAGGTTGTGGCGCATGTGCCGGGCGTCACGAACGTGGTCAACGAAATTCGCTTGCTCGGACGTCATCCACTCCGCGCTGATGACCGGCACGACGTTGAAAAAACAGCTGTCGGCTCTCCGCACGGTGGTCCGCAATGAACGATGACGACCGGGAGATCCGGAAACGGGCCGTGGCGGCCCTGCGCTTCGACGATTATCTGGACGCAGCAAAGCTCGACATTAATGTCGCTGTTCGGGAAGGGGAGGTGACCCTGACTGGAACCGTTTTACAGCCATGGCAGAAGTTCCGCGCCGGATGGATCGTCTCGCGCGTTCCTGACGTGCGGCGGGTTGTGAATCGCGTCCAGGTTGAGCCTCCGGCTCCGCGAACGGATAAGGAAATAGCTGACGAGCTGTTTGCCGCCTACGTGCACGATCCGTACCTCGATGAGCGGTTCATCAACCCGGAAGTGGTAAAGGGTGTCGTCTACCTGCGGGGCCGGGTTCCATCGCTGGTGCACAAGCGGCTTGCCGGAGTGCTAGCCTGGTGGTGCGCCGGAGTACGGGATGTCATCAACGATTTGGAGGTTGAGAACCCGGAACCAGACAGCAACGAAGAGCTTGGCGAGGCCATCGCCGCCGCACTGGAGATGGATCCGATCGTTGATGGAGAAACCATTGCGGTCCATGTCACGGGCGATCATGACGTAACGCTGACGGGCGCCGCGCGTAGCCCAGAAGAGCGAGAGGCTGCTGAGAACGATGCGTGGTGCGTCGACGGCACCCGAAGTGTGGATAACCGCCTTGCAGTGGTTCCCATTGGCCCAGTTGAGCCTCCTCCTGGGCCAGGAGGGTGAGCACGATGCCAGACACGTTGCCGGTTCCCGGACGGGTTACTCCGACGCGTCGCGATGTTGACCGGCAGACGCTTGGGCGCTCTGCCGACTGGCGATGGTGGCGGGCCAAGCTCCAAGACCCGGAGGATGTGCCAGGAGTTCTCATTTGCCCCCGCTGCCATGCCATCTCCGACCACAAGCAGTGGTATTTCGATGAGCACCATTACCAGGAGTTGAAATGGAATCCTACCGTTCGCGTCGTCCTCTGCCCTGGTTGCGCAGAATTCGACCGGGCGATGTACGGCGGAGAGGTCCGGTTGCGCGGTTCGCTGCTCGTGAAGAATAAGCGTGAGGCTCTGCAGTTGATTCGCGATACGGAGCGGCAGGCAATGCTGGAGAACCCACTTGCCCGGCTGGCCGCAGTTCACGACCAGGGGGAGGAAATCGTGGTGCTGACCACGACGCCTTACCTCGCGAGGCGGATTGGCACGGAATTCAAGAAAGCCTTTGATGGCAAGCTTCGTGTCGACAAGCTGCCGCAAGAAGATTTTGTCCGGGTCTATTGGGAGCGGCACCCGCCTGCGCCCGCCCCTCGCGTGCTCCGGGTTCCGTTCCCCGCGACACGCTCGCGTGCAGCCCGGCACGCCCGGCGCGTGACCCCTCACCAGTGACCGAGCACCGGCGTGTTCGACATCGCTCTTAGCTCGGACAGGTCAGCCCGCACAGATGGTGACTCAAAACTTAGTCGTGGCGGCTGGCCTTGCCGCCACGGCCGCCTCCAGGGGGATGACCCCGGCCCTCGGCCGGCCGCCGGTGTCCGATTCGTCCACCTTTTTCTTTGCGATCCGCTTGCTTCGCGGTGCCAAGAACACTCGGGTTGAGCGGACGTTTCAGCCGCTGCAGAATGGACTGCACGCGAAGCTTCACACGCCTTGCCATGACCAGCCTCCCTCCATCCCAGGCACCTGCGGCCTAGCCCGCGCCGGGATGCCGTCGTGCCCGGTGCGATTCCGATTCTTCTGGGGACGGCGGAATCACCGGGCGGTAATCGCCGCCGGTCGGGCCTTCCTCGGCAACGACAAACCGCTCAGCGGGCGTGCGCCCTCGCACATGAGCGCGCTCTCGTGACCTCATGTCTGCAAGTTGAGACACGAGCTTGTCCACCACCGCGTCGATCGCCACGCCGACATCGCCGGCCTGCGCTTCAGCCCGGAACACCTGGCCGTTGACCTCCATGGTGACATGTACGATCTCGCGGTCGACAACACTTTTGGCCGGCTCGACAGAGAATTCGACCTCGACGAGGTCGATCTCTTGAACATACCGGCTGAGCTTCGACAGTTTTTCGTGCGCGAGATCGCGCATGCTCTCCGTCAACCGTATGTTCTTACCCTTCGTGATAATCTGCATCGGCGACTCCGTTCTGCGATGATCCAAGTCCAGCCCGTGTGGCGACGCACGTTGCGGGGGTCCTGTGCGCCTCCCGCGCAGATCATGAATTGGGTGCGACGCTCCTTCCGCGCATCGTTGGCACGCTTCGTCGCGCGAGGAGCGTACCACAGATGTTATCCGCAATGCCGCGATTCGCCAGGCTTCATGATGCTTTGGACCCAACTGAGGCCTAGCAGGCCGTTGCCGGCAGATATCGGCCACCGACTTCATCTGGTCACGTCGTTCGCGTCACGGTAGAGCCCGTGCTCGGCAATATAGTGCTCAACGGGAAGGGGCACCTGATAGCTGATGGGGCGTCCGGTCCGGACTCGCTCGCGAAGATCCGTCGATGAGATCCCGATCAAGGGGACGTCAACCATGTGGATGCGGCCGCGCGCGTTCGGGATATGGGCGTAGATCTGCTCCAGATCCACCTCAATTCCAGGCCGCCGCGCGACCCCGAGCTCTGCCTGCGCGACGATGCGGTGAGGCTCATGCCAGGTTGGCAGGTCGCGCAGAGAGTCTGAGCCCATGAGAAAGACAAGCTCAGCGGGCTCAAGCTCGCGCCTCAGGATGGCCAGCGTATCGGCCGTATACGATGGCCCTGTCCGCTGCATGTCCACGAGGCTAATGCCGAGCCACGGCGAGTCGCCGAGCGCAAGCTCCAGCATCGCTAGACGGTGCTCGTTGTCTGAAATTTCCTGGCTCGTTTTGTGCGGTGGGCGGCCGGCAGGTACAAAGAGGACGCAATCCAGCTTCAGCGCGTAGCGAAGCTCCGTCGCTACAATCAGATGCCCGACGTGAACTGGATCGAATGTGCCGCCGAACACACCAATTCTTTGTTGCGTCACCGGTTCCGTGGTTCCTCTCTGGATTCATCGCCCATCATGAGCAAGCTATGGTGCGAGCGCTCCGCGCCGGCGTGACCTGATGGATTTCGGTCAGTCATGACTGCGCAGCCAGGGATTGGCCCATGTCGCGCGCCCGTGGTTGGTATAGTACTGCTGGTAAGTGTGTTCGATTAGGGAGTAGTGCAGGGTGTTCGACTACCACGTCCATACCGAATTCTCGGTTGATTGCAAAGTGCCAATGGCTGATTCCTGCCGCGCAGCAATCGCTGCCGGTGTTACGGAGATTGCCTTCACCGATCACGTTGACCACATGCCGGCTGATCCTGGGTACGGCTATTATCGCCCAGACGCGTATTTTCGCTCGTTAGACGCAGTGCGGCGAGAGTTCGGCGATCGCCTCACCATTCTTGCGGGCGCTGAGGTTGACTTTCACACGGACACCGCTGAGGAGGTCGGAACCTTTATCGAGCGGTATGGCAAGCGGTACGACTTCGTGATCGGCTCGGTGCATTATGCTTCCGGCGGTGAGATCATTTTTCCCGAGGTCTTCGCGGGCCGCTCGCTTGATGAGATTTTCTTGCCCTATTTCGATCAAGTCCAGGCCGCGGTAGAAACGGGATGGTTCGATTCGATCGGACACTTGGATATTCCCAAGCGATACCTTCCTAAGACGCACCGGGCGTATGATCCGCTGGCGTACCGTGAACGGCTGCAACGGCTGTTTGCTGCCATGATCTCACGTGGAGTGGCATTTGAGATCAACACATCGGGTCTGCGGCAAGCGCCAAAGACGAGCATGCCGGGTCCGGCGATCGTCCGGTGGTATGTCGAAGCAGGCGGACGGCTGATTACGACGGGCACCGATTCGCATGCCGCGCAGACGGTTGGCGCCGGGGTGGCGAAGACTCTCGACATGCTCGAATTGTGCGGCATTTCCGCGGTCGCCTCATTCCGCGAGCGAACGCCAACACTGGTGCCGATTGCTCAACTGCGCATCCCCGCTCAACCACCGCTGTAGGGTAGCCGATGGCGCGGCGACTGCTTGACCCACCGTCTGCCATCGCTGTTTCGGATGAAAGTGGCCGCGGATGGGTGCCACCACCCTGGCACGGCCCACCTGTGGAAGAGCCAGAGAGGCCCGCGCCGCGCCGCGCTCAACCAGTACCCGCGCGACGCACGCCATTCCTTGCCGATTCGGCCAGGCGAGTCGTTCTTGGTCTGGCAGCGGTTCCAGCCATCACCGGTATTCTTGCCCTCATCTTTGCGAATATCCCAGCGCTGTCGGGATCAGGAGCGCTACCAGTCGGCCTTCTCCTTCTTGCCGGAGTGCACACAGTGGGATACCTCATTACCCGAGGCGAGGACTCTGCTGCGCTAGCTCGTGCGTGGCTCGTCGGACTGGTTGTTGTCGTTGGAGTGCTTCCACTCTTGGCGCTTCAGCAGGCGTTGCTGCGTGAGCCGTACGTGGCCGTGAGCCGGGGGACTGCCTCACCCGCCATTGCTGCTACGGCAGTAGTCGTCCTTGTCTTGTTCGTCGTGGCAGGTTGGTGCGCCGTGTCATCATGGCCGGCGCCGGAAGAAGCATCGCTTGTCTTTATGCCGGTCGCGCTGCTCGTTCCTGGGGTGATCGGCATACGGGGTGCGCTTGGTCAGAAGAGCGCCCTTGAAGTGCTGGCTGAGGCGTCGCTGCTGGCTGCGGGTGCCACCATAATTGCCTGGTCCATGCCGCGCGGAGGGAGGCCGATGGTGGCGCCGATTGCGTTGGCGGCCCAGTTCATCGCGCTCTGGATTGCTGGGCGCGGGCCGTCATTCCAGCCGACGAGTGGGCGGATCGTTCCGGCCCTGTACACCGTCATGCTCATTGTCACGGTTGTGCTGACCGTTAGCGTGCCACTCCTCGCGGTATGGGTGCGACGGTTGGTGATGAAGGCGGAGGCACCGCGGCGACCGCCCCGGACTGAATTTGTGGAGAACGTGCGCGAGCCTGCGCCACCGAGCCAGTCGGGAGGCCGTTGGCGCAGGCGTGAATGACCTAAGAAGCGCTGCCGATCTCGGCGTCGATATCGATCCGGCCGTTGTGATCGGCCAGTTCCACCCCGTTTCTCCCCGGCTTCGGATCGACGACCGTCATCGAGGCCACGGTCTCACCATTCGCCAGCCGCATAAGCGTCACGCCTTGAGTTGCCCGGCCGATCCGCGAGATTTGAGATACGGGAATGCGAATCACTTGACCAGCGGTGTTCATCATGACCACCGTTTGATCCTCACGGACCATGCACGCCGCCACAATGTGCCCCGTCTTGGGTGTGAGCTTCATCGCCTGGACACCCTTACCACCACGGCCCTGAACGGGATACTGATCAATCGGCGTGCGCTTGCCGAGCCCCTTTTGCGATACGACCAAGAGGTCGGCGTCAGGCTTGACCACCTCGAAGGCAATGACACGATCGCCGTGTTCCAGGCGAATGCCGATGACCCCAGCCGCCTGGCGGCCCATCGGTCGCACTTCGTTCTCGTCGAAGCGGATGGCTTGGCCCTTCTCAGTCACAAGAATGACGTGATCTTTTCCGGATGTCATCCGTACCCAGGCAAGCTCGTCACCCTCATCGAGCGTGATCGCGATCAGACCAGAGGACCGCACAGACTGGAACTGATCGAGGCTGACGCGCTTGACGGTGCCTTGCCGGGTCGCAAAGAACAAGTAGGACGCCGAGGAGTAATCCCGAACGCGCAGGAGCGTCGTGACCGTTTCATCCGGCTGCATGTTGATGACATTCACGATGGGCAAGCCCTTGGCGGTGCGGCCGGCATCAGGCAGCTCATGCACCTTTACCTGGTACACCTTGCCGCGATTGGTGAAGACCAAGAGCGAATCCATCGTGTTGGCAGCCAGGATATGCTGCACGCCGTCCTCTTCGCGCATCGTCACGCCGGTCACGCCGCGTCCGCCGCGGTGCTGCGTGCGGTAGACGTCGTTCGCGATGCGCTTGACATATCCCTTGGTCGTAATCGTCACGAGGACGTCAACCTCGGGAATGAGATCCTCTTCGGTCAGGACACCTGATACGTCCTGAATGCGAGTGCGCCGGGCATCGCCGTACTTCTCTTTGAGCGCAGCCATATCCGCTTTGATAACCGCGAGGATCTTCTGCGGATCGGCCAGCAGCGCCTCAAGCTCCCGAATCTCCCGGCGAACTTCTTTGAGCTCATCCTCGATCTTCCGGCGCTCGAGTGCGGCGAGCCTGGCCAGGCGCATGTCGAGGATCGCGTTCGCTTGGGCTTCGGTGAACCCGAATTTCTGGATGAGGTTGTTGCGGGCCGACTCCGTGGTCCGGCTTGCCCGAATCGTGCCAATAACTTCGTCGATCTGGTCGAGCGCTTTCTTGAGCCCCTCGAGGATGTGGGCACGCTTGCGCGCCCGGTCGAGCTCGAATTGGGTTCTGCGCGTGATGACGTCTTGCCGGTGGTTGATGTACTCCTGGAGCGCTCGCCGGAGGGTAAGGATGCGCGGCTGAGTGCCCCCATCGACAAGGGCGAGCATATTCACGCCGAATGTCTGCTGAAGCGCCGTATGCTTGAACAGGTTGTTCAACACCTTCATTGGCTGCGCATCGCGCTTGAGCTCGATGACCATCCGCATGCCGGAGCGGTCCGATTCATCGCGCAGGTCTGCGATCCCGTCGAGCTTACCCTCCTTCACCATCTCGGCGATGCGCTCCAACAGCGCCGCTTTGTTCACCTGGTAGGGAAGCTCGGTCACCACAATCTGGTAGCGGTTGCCGCGCGCCGCCTCTTCTACGAATGCCTTGGCCCGAATCACGACCCGGCCGCGACCTGTGGCATAAGCGGCCCGAATGCCTTCGCGACCCAGAATCGTGCCGCCAGTGGGGAAGTCCGGTCCCTGCACGATCTCCATGAGATCGTCCACCGTTGCATCGGGATGATCGATCAAATAGGAGATGGCATCGCAGATTTCGTTCAGATTGTGCGGCGGGATATTGGTCGCCATGCCGACCGCGATCCCAGCGGAGCCATTAATGAGCAAATTAGGAAGTCGCGCCGGAAGCACTCGTGGCTCTTGCAGCGACGCATCGTAATTAGGGGAGAAGTCGACCGTGTTTTTTTCGATATCGGCAAGGAGCTCATCGGCAATCGGTGCGAGGCGTGCCTCGGTGTACCGCATGGCAGCAGCGCTGTCCCCATCGACCGAGCCGAAGTTGCCCTGGCCATCGACGAGGGGATAGCGGAGGTTGAAATCCTGGGCCATGCGGACCAAGGTGTCGTACACGGCGCTGTCGCCGTGAGGGTGATAGTTCTTGAGGACTTCACCGACGATACCTGCGCTCTTGCGATATCGCGAGGTTGCGCGCAGCCCCATCTCGTGCATCGCATAGAGGACACGGCGGTGCACCGGCTTGAGACCATCACGGGCGTCCGGCAGCGCGCGCTGCACGATGACGCTCATCGCGTAGTCAAGGTAAGATTGCCGCATCTCAGTTTCGATGCTGGCGATTCGTACGTTTCCGATTTCCACCGCGAATGACCCCTTCTTAGCGTTGGGCAGAGACGCTCGATAAAGACAGAGTAGTATACCACAGAAACGCGCTGGCTGTCTGGGAAACATCCGCGTACGTTCGCGCCATGGTGTCCCACGACGTGAGCGTCGATGATGCAATCAGACCCTTGTCAGAGGCCAGTTTGCGCACTGGACCTGTGACAGATCAGCGAGCAACGCGCCGCTGGCGATAGGCGGCAGCGGGTGCTGTCGAGGTTGCGACCATAAGACTGCGGAGGCGGTTCACGGCTCCGGCAACTTCGAATGGCCGGGGAAGCGCTAGCTCCGGTGATGCTTCCAGCGCATAGAGACCGCGCTGCTGGACCTCCTGAAATGCGACGTCGAGCAGTTCTCGCAATGGCAATTTCTGCCGCGAGAGTTCCCGTAGACGCCGCAGCAGGACTCCGATGGCGCGAGCCTGCGAGTCATCAACGAGTTGCTCGAGCGCCGTCAGGTCGATGACATCATCCCCGTAAACGAGCTCGCGCAAACCGCGGGCGCGCACTTTTTCTCGCCGGCCCCGCGTTGGATCGAATGACTCTGGCAACGGCAAGCGAGGCGTGATCCGCAATGGGTGGACAATCTCAGCCGTTGCGCGGTCGGTTGGGAGCCGCCGGGCGATATCCCGGGCTGGGCCTGTCGCGTCGCGTGGCCGGTAGTCTTCCATGAGGATGACCGTGTCGCACACGTCGAGATAGTCCCCACTGCCGCCAACGACCAGCAGCGTGGAAACCGACAAGAGCCGGTGCAACTCCTTGACGCGATCAACCAGGGGAGTGATCGTCTCTTTGCGCACCAGTGCTTGCATCCGCGCGTCGCGAACGAGGAGATTCGTGGATGCCGTGTCTTCATCAATCAGAAGCGCCTCGGCTCCCATTTCGATGGCTTCGAGGATAGCGGCGGCCAGACTGGTCGAGCCCGATGCGTCCTGAGTGGAAAAGTACGCGGTGGATTTTCCGCCCGGAAGATCGTGGATGAACGGTCGCAAATCCACACCAGTAATCGCCCTGCCGTCCTCACTGCGCACCTTCACTGCGCCAAAGCGAGTGACCACCCACTCCCGGCCGTCGCCGGGCACATGGGGATAGACGCCGCGTTGCAGAGCTTCGAGCAGCGTTGTCTTCCCGTGGAAGCCACCACCGGTTATCAAAGTGACTCCTTCGGGAATACCCATTCCAGTCACTGTGCCGTGATGCAGCGTTGGGAGCGCGACGCGAAGCTCCGGTGGCGAGGCGAACGGCACCGCTTCGCGGAGAGGTGTTTGGGAAACACCGGAAACACGGGGAAGGATGCTGCCGTCCCGGACAAAGGCGATCAATCGCCGCTCGAGAAGCTGCTCTTGAAGATAGGCGTGATCTTCGGTGAGATCGGCCCACTCCTGAGCCCGCGCCCGATCGAGTCGTGGCCAGGTTGTTGCGTGGACCGCGTGGGGAAGCACATCGCAGAGGAGGGCAGCGGCTTCACGGCCGAGAATGCTGCGCCCGGCTGCTGGCAGTCCGACCCTAAAGCGCAGCTCGAGGAAATGTGACGTGATTTCACAGCCAGATCTCGGCAAAATCTCGGCGCCACCTGCATCGACCATGATGTCGCCAGAGCGGCCTGTGCCACCAACGCGCGGACCGGTGCGGACGGCGAGTGCAAACGTTCTCAACAGAAAGTCTTCCAGCGCATATTTGCGCGGTGGCGAGCTCCAAAGCTCAGGTGGGATGCGGTGAACCTGCTGTGGAATTCGAATCCGGAGCTTGCTCGGAGTGGCGAATGGATCTGCCTGGACATGGTCCACAAAGAGCGTGAAATCACTCCCGAGCCAGGACCCGGTGATATCGCGGTACGCTGGATATCCGCGGCGGTCCAAGGAGTGCAGGAGCCGGCGCAAATCCTCGATCGTTCGTCCGTGAGTCATAGCCTATCTCTGGTTGCTGGAAACCATCTGCAGATCATGGCTCGCCGCCGGTCGGTGAGATCGAGCCGGCGGCGATGTCGCACGAAGCAGTGCCAGATGGCTGTTGATGGCGTCCGCAGAACGCTTAGCCCAGACGTCAGCTCAACAAGCTAGGAGGAAGCTCCCTCGTCGCCTGAAGCCGTTGCCAGCGAGCTCGCCTGCTCAGACGGTTTTGCCACGCGGCGGCGGTAGGTCTGAATGAATTTCTCGACCTCGTCTCGTGCTACGTCGTCGTGGTATTGAACCGGCGGCGATTTCATGAAGTAGGCCGAGGGGGCGAGGAGCGCTCCCGCAACGCCATGATCGAGCGCAAGCTTCGCGCAGCGGACAGCATCGATCACGACGCCTGCCGAATTCGGTGAGTCCCACACCTCGAGCTTGAGCTCCAGATTGAGCGGCACATCTCCAAACGTGGTGCCCTCCATGCGGATATGGCACCACTTCCGGTCCTGAAGCCAGGGAACGTAGTCGGAAGGACCGACGTGCACGGATTCGGCTGGCAGGGGAACACCAAGCTGGGACGTCACTGCCTCGGTCTTGGAAATCTTCTTGGAGTCCAGCCGCTCGCGCTCAAGCATGTTGAGGAAGTCGGTGTTGCCACCGAAGTTGAGTTGGTACGTGCGGTCGATGCGAACGCCCCGGTCGGCGAACAAGCGGGTGAGCACGCGATGGGTGATCGTCGCGCCGACTTGGCTCTTGATGTCGTCGCCGATGATCGGCACACCTCGATCCTCGAAGCGCTTCTGCCAGTATTCAGACTTGGCGATGAAGACGGGAATGCAGTTGACAAAAGCGCAGCCCGCTTCCAACACTTGCTCGACATACCACTTCGTCGCCATTTCGGAGCCGACCGGCAGGTAGGACACCACAACGTCAGTCTGCGTCTCTTTCAGAATGCCGACGATGTCCGCAGTCGGACCAGGGGCCTTCTGAATGATTTGGGAGAGATATTTGCCGAGTCCGTCGTGCGTCATGCCCCGCGAAACGGGCACCCCCAGGTGAGGAACATCGGCAAACTTAATCGTGTTGTTGGGCGCAGTGAAAATCGCTTCGCTCAGGTCCTTGCCAACCTTGTTGGCGTCGATGTCGAACGCCGCGGTGAACTCGATGTCACCAACATGATAGCCACCGAGCTCGACGTGCATGAGCCCCGGCACGAACTGATCTACCGGAGCGTTGCGGTAGTACTGCACCCCTTGAACCAATGCTGACGCGCAATTGCCGACTCCGATAATCGCGACACGGACCTTCCCGTCATCGCGTCGTGAGTGGCCGTTGCGCGCATGCCCGTTTGATGGTTTCGCCATGAGTGTTGCTCCTCACCTCCAGGATCGCTTCTTCCCGCGCCACCGTGACGGCGCGGCGCTAGAGAGAAGTATCGCCCTAACTGCCGATCCTGGCCATAATCTCCCGCTTCAAACGATCGAACTCCTCCTGGCTGATCGCTCCAGAATCGAGCAGCGCTTTGAGCTTGGTCAGTTCCTCGACAGGCGAGGGCCGTTCCGCTTCGCTTGGAGCAGGCTGGGCCGGAGGATTCATCGCGTCGCGAAGCGCCTGGCCCATCGTGCTGCCGAGCGTCGCTCCAGCTCCCAAGCCGACGCCTGCTCCGGTCAGATCACCCGTGCCGCCAGGGTTCTGGGCGGCGTCGCGCAGGGCCTGAGCGGCTTGAAATTGCGTGTAGGCACGCATGTCGCCGATCGCGGCCATGCCCGAGCGCTCGTCGATGCGTTTCTGGACATCCTCAGGCGGCGTGATAGCGCCGATTTGAAACGAGGTGAGCTGGAGCCCTAAGCGTTGAAAATCGTCAGCCAGCGCGTTGCGTGCCGTATCGGCAAGCTCGCGCGTCAGTCCAGGCAGATCCAGGAGCGGCGTCTTGGCCTCTCCCAAGAGGTCGTTGAACTCATTGACGATGATGCTGCGGAGGAATTCCTCAATAGCTGCGGTTGTGTAGGCTCCGCGGGTGCCCACCACCTGGGCCACAAAGAGCTGCGGATCGGCAACCCGCATGGAGTAGGTGCCAAGCGCCCGGAGCCGGACCATCCCGAAGTCTTGATCTCGGTAGACGAGTGGCTGGGGAGTACCCCATTTGAGATCGGTAAACTCCCGCATCGAGACGAAGTAGACCTCAGCCGTAAACGGTGAATCGCCGCCGAAGGGGAGTCCAATCAATGCGGTGAGTAGCGGGATGTTATTGGTTGAGAGCGTGTGCCGCCCCGGCCCGAAGACATCCAGCGCTTTGCCATCGCGGAAGAAGACTGCCCGCTGAGATTCCCGCACGACCAGTTGAGATCCTAACCGGAATTCTCCGGATCCAAACTCAGGGATCCGGTGAACGATCTCGTCTGGTCGCTCATCCGGATATTGAACGAGGTCGAGTATTGCCATTGTGGGAATCCTCCGTGGATCGCGGCACAAGCGATCGGCGCACCCCATAACTGGGGAGACTACGATGCGGGCTGCTCTTCGCGCTGTTCGGTGTCCTGGCTCGTCCCTTCAGGAAGCGCAGCGCCACCTGCCGAGCTCCCGGATTTCAGCGCTTGAAGCTCGGCTTCGATGTCACCATCCTCTTCGAGCTCGCGGAACTGCGCCTCGAACGACTCCTCACCCATCTCAACAAGGGCGGCTGCTTTCGCTTCGTCTCCCCGGATCTTTCGCTCCATACGCTCCAAATCGGCAGTAGGATCGAGCGGTGAGAAGGTTGACAAGGTCGCGGCGACTTTCTGCTGCGCTCGGGCCCGGCGCTGGCGCGCAAGCAGCGTATCGCGCTGGCTGAGCGTGGCCTGGTATTTTGCCTCTAATTGACGCAACTGTTCTTTGAGCTTATCCACCGCCTGGCGCTGGACGCTAAGCTGTTGCGCGTAGAGCGCCGCGTTGGACTCGTTGTCCCGCTTGCGGCGCAGGGCCTCGCGAGCGAGATCATCCTTGCCAGCATCAACGGCCCGCTTGGCCTTGCTGGCCCACTCGCTCGCCAGATTCTGCGTCTCCGCCAGATCAGCTTCGAGTTCTTTCTCCTGCGCGATCATTGCTGCGACTTGCTGGCGCGCTTGTTGAATGCTCGATTCCATGTCCCGGAGAATCTGATCAATCATCTTCTCGGGATCCTCGGCCTTGTCGATGAGATCATTGATGTTGGCGCGAATCAATCGAGACAGCCGGTCCATGATGCCCATGCGTTATTCCTCCTTCGAGCGCCGCGCGACTGCCTGGACGTACCCAAGCTTCCGCGTGTGCTTACGACTGCTTCACGGTGCCGAACACCTCAATATCCCCGGCGTGAACCTGGTGTCCCCAGAAGATTTGCTGCTCCTTTCCCCAATCCACCACAACGGCGGAGGCTTGCGGATCCTGTTGGGCGCTGTACACCGAGACATTGACGGCGCGCCGGCCAGATGACCCATCCATTGTCCGCAGTTCACCCGTTCCCGCCGCTGACCACGTGAGCGAGAAGGTGATGCCATCAATTGTGACCGCTTGGCCAGGCTGGAGAGGCTCCTGACGTGACTGGCCAACGAACGGCGTGGTGTCCGGATCTGCGAACACGGCAAGCCACCGGCCAGACGCGGCGTCCAGCCGCACAATGCGAAGCGCATGCTCTCCGGCGTTGAGATCGATGCGGGCATCGACCACGAAATTGTCGCCAAGAATGGAGAGCGCATCGCCGAGATCCAGTGAAAACGCTGCGGGAGGCTGGCGTCGCCCTTTCTCAGGTTGCAGAAGCTTGAGAACGCTCGCGTCTGGGAGCGGCTTGCCAGTCTCGATGACGTCGCTCCGTGCGTTCAGGCGTTCGAGAATGACCCTCGTAGCCGCAATGCCCTCCCGCGCCGGCACAGTGAGGTCACCGCCAGCCGCGGCTGCGTGCTCTAATGCGGCAATAGGAGCATCAAGCTCGCTGACACCTTGGAGAAGGCTCTCGTCAAAGCGGCGGAGTTGGTCGAGGGCGATTTCATCAATGTTGCGGTCGCTGAAGAGACCTCCATACCCATAGGACGCCGTCATGATGCGGTCAACCACATGGCGGATAGACCGGGCGAGCTCGTCTACCGGTCCGACTTCCCTGATCCGGCGCTGGTCCGCCAGTTGTCTGGCTACACGCTCGACTCGATCGGCTTGAGCGCCGAAGGCACGGGCGACATGCTCCCGCACGCGCCGGTCAGCATCTCGCCGATCTTCCTTGTCTCGGTAGCCGCGATATCCTGGGATCTTGTCCAGGAGATCTTGAAAGCGGCGTTGCGCCTCTGAGGTCCCTGACATTGGCATCTCCGTTCACTGGATCGCGCTGAGCCTTCCCGCGCCGGGCGCAAGCGAGCTTCCGACAAATGGCGCTCCGGCTTGATCCACAACGCTCCATGGGTCATCCCGAGCGAAGCGAGGGATCTCTCCTCGTGTGACTTCCAGGCGTCCACACAACGCTGGGGCCAGCCGGGCTAGCCTGTCAAGAAAATCTGCGCGCCACAATACGGACACGTGATGAGGCCCTTTCCAGCAAGCTGCAACTGACCCCCGCAATTCGGGCACGTTTGCCTTCCCTGCAACTTCGATGCCTCAACGGAATAGAGCATGCCTTTATTCCAATCAACGTACCCACTGAAGAGACCACGACCCACGAGCTCAGCTAAGTCCCGCTGGACCTGATCTCGCGTCGTGTTTAGCTCCAACACGAGGTCGGCAATTGAGACCTGACCGCGCGTCGTGACGAGGTCGAGCAGCCGCCGTTGCTGCGCGACACGGGCGAGATCGCGAGCTTCGGCCTGCCCCCTGCGGAAGAAATAAATGCCCCCTCCGATGAGAGGTAGGACCAGGCAGCCATAGAGAAGAACAAACCCAAAGATGGCGCCGGTGCGTTCCGTCTTGTTGTCGAGCACGCCGAAGATCAGCCAGAGGCCGATGGCGACACCGAGTACCGTGCCAAAACCGAGAAGCAACAGGCCAACCAGCCTCGCTGACGCCGCCATCCGTACCTGCCCTCTATGAGGCCTGTGCCCCGCGTCCCGAACGGAGCCCGTCTTCCCGCCACTCCCAGCACTGCAATAATACGCCGCCTTGCTCCCGGCCGTTGGATGAAACGCTGTGGTGGCTTACCCGGTTCCATCGCGGACGCGCCGCAACACCGACAGCGTCTCCAGCGCAGTCCGGTCCCAGCGAAAGGTGGCCGCGCGTTCCTTACCTCGTGCAATGAGAGTGCCTCGAAGGTCGGGTTCCGTCAGCACGCGAATGAGCCCATCGGCGATCGACGCGGGAGCGAATGGATCGACGAGCATTGCCGCGTCGCCCGCTACCTCTGGAATTGCCGAGCGGTTGGAGGCCACCACGGGTGCTCCGGCAGCCATCGCCTCGAGCACGGGAAGCCCAAAGCCTTCGTAGAGCGAAGGAAAGGCAAGCGCGTCGGCCCCAGCGTAAAGACCCGGAAGCATTTCTGGCGGAACATAGCCGAGAAAGATGACCCGGTCAGCCGCGCCGGCCTGATTGATCTCGCGTTCCACCTGGCTTGCCAGCCAGCCGCGCTTGCCCGCGATTACGAGCCGGTGCGGGAGACCAGCAGCGGCAAGCTCACGCATGGCTGCTGCTAGGCGACCGAGATTCTTGCGCGGCTGGATCGTGCCAACGGCAAGAACATAGTGCTCAGGAAGGGCCAGACGCTGCCGGACGCGGCGGATGTCCTCGCTGGTGACCGCGAAAAAGCGCCCATCGACCCCATGGGGAATGACGTCGATCTTGTCCTCAGGTACGCGGTACCACTGGATCAGGTCGCGCCGGGTGGCGTCGGAGATGGCGATCACGCGGCGCGCGACCCGCGTGCTCCACCGCGTGGTCCAATCAAGCATCCTCCGGTCGCGTGGCGGGTGTGCTTCCGGGTGGTGCACGTATCCGAGGTCATGGATCGTCACCACCGAGGGGGGGTGGCGCAGGGGGATCACGTGGGCAGGGATGAATAGCACCGCCGGAGGCCGGCGCTGCATCTCCCAGGAGAGGCGGACATGCGTCCATAATCGCGGAAAGGGAAGACACACGACCTCCCCCACAGGAGGGAGATCCTGTGGGGGTGCTGACGCGTTGAGATACAAGCGGATCTGGTCGGATACATGGAGCCGCGACCACGCGGCAAGAAGCTGATAGGTGTACGTTTCGGTGCCCGTACGCTCCCCAACGGTAACGCGGCTGGCATCAACTCCAATCGATCGGCAGTCGGAATCGCGCGTCACGGGCACCGTGGTCTATGAAGTCGCTGGGTTCGCGGGA
>FWPU01003889.1_pt1 | contig 36165 bp, 31 predicted proteins | sample 2228361 | NCBI WGS metagenome assembly FWPU01 (sample SAMEA103939777, study PRJEB20133) | metagenome
GTATTCATAGATAAAATAGTGCGCGTTGCTGGTGCCCTGCGCTACCAGCAGTGGGGGGGCAGAGGAGCAGGGCTATGATGATCAGGCTATTTTTTTGTTGCACCATATTTACTTCCTTTTTTATATTATTCAGTGCAACTCACTTTTTCCACCCCTCGGTTGAAATATACTTATTTCTTAGCATCGTGTCAAGCAGGATTGCTGGCTGTGTCAGGGTGGTTAACCGGTGCGCTGGTTAAAGTGAAAGTTACTTTGAATTCCGGGGTTGTGGTGAGACCGGGCGGAGGATGACGATGGGGGTGAGTTCGTCGCCCTGTCCTGCCGGGTTGTCACGCATCGCCTGGGAGACAAGGTCCGGGTTGATGTCCGGGGTGGCACCGACCACGGTGCAGCCGAAGATGTCGTTGGCATCAACAATCGCTACCGGGCAGGAGAGCGCCTGACCAATCTGGCGGGCAACGCCGTCCGGGTCTTTTGGACCGAGGATGACACATTCGTAGAACTCTTTGACGCCGGAGGTGTGCGCGGCGTCAATCATCGCCACCTGTTTGCCCGCAACCCGGTAAAAGTCACCACTGCGCCCGCGCAGTTTTCCCCAGAAGCCGGCGAGGGCGGCGCGCAGGATGCGGGGTAGCCCGACTTCGTCAATGGCGCACTGCATTGACCAGGGGCTGCGCAGTCCGATGCCATAGGGCACCTTTTTGACAAAGCGCCAGAGGATATTTGCCCAGATGCCGGGTTTTATTTTGCTGACAGGGATTGCCCGGCCCTGGGTGGCAGCGACCGGGCTTTCGGCGATGGTGAGGATGTCGCCGGGCTGGAGTATGGGACCGGCGTATCTTTTTACCGCCTCAAACAGGTCATCGCCGTGTTTGAGGATGTGGGTGCGGACCGGTATGCGCCGGATTGTGCCATAAGGGGTCGGGATGGTTTCTGGTTTGGGTTTTGCCATATTCCAATTTAGCAACCGGAAAGGAAAAATCAATTGGATAAGAGCGCAGAAGAAGAGAAGCGGGCGGGTGGGCAGTTTTGACTTGGGGCAGGAGGATTTTTATACTCGGCTGTGGCTGAAGGTGACCTGCGTTTTACCCGCCGGGTTGGTCTTTTCACAGTTGGCACTCTGATTTCCCGGGTTTTCGGGGTGGTGCGGGAGTCGGTTTTTGCCTGTCTTTTCGGTGCCGGACTGGTCACCGATGCGTTTAATGTTGCGTTCCGGATTCCCAATTTTTTGCGCGACCTGTTTGCCGAGAGTGCGCTTTCTGCGGCATTTGTCCCGACTTTTGTCTGCCGGCGTTCGTCGGGTGATGAGCGGGTGACCTGGCGTTTTGCGGCAAATATGTTCAACACGATACTGGTGTTTATTACCCTTTTGGTGCTTTTGGGGGTTGTTTTTGCGCCGGTGGTGGTGAAGTTGATCGCCTGGGGTTTTCGGCAAACACCGGAGAAACTGGCGCTGACCATCACGATGACCCGGATGATGTTTCCGTTGCTTCTGTTTGTGGCGCTTGCGGCCTGGGCGATGGGAATTCTTAACGCCTGTGGCAGGTTCTTTGTGCCGGCGAGCGCACCGGCAGCGTTCAACATCGTTTCGGCACTGGTGCCGGTGTGCCTTTACCGGTTGCTGGAGGTGCGGGGGGTGCCGCCGATTCTGGGGATGGCGCTGGGTGTGACCGCGGGCGCGCTGGTGCAGTTTCTGGTGCAGTTGCCGCAACTGGGCAGGCTGGGTTTTCGCTATCAGTGGGTGCTGGACATCAGGGATAAGGACCTGCAGGAGGTTTTTCGGCGCTGGTTGCCGATGATTTTCGGGCTGGCGACCTGGCAGGTGAACTTCCTTGTCAACACATTTTTATTGACATTTTTGCCCGAGGGTTCGGTTACCTGGGTGAGTTATGCCTACCGGATTCAGCACCTGCCCGCCGGTCTTTTTGGGGTGGCGATTGGCACGGTGGCGCTGGCGGAGTATTCCGGGGTGGTGGCAAAGGAGCGCCAGATTGACCGGGAGCGGTTTGGCTATGCGCTGAAACTTGCCGGGGTTTTGACCCTGCCGGCAGCGGTTTTGCTTTTTGTGCTGGCGGTGCCGGTGGTGCGGCTGGTTTATCAGCATGGTCGGTTTACGGCGCAGGACACGATTTTGACCGCGCAGGCGCTGGCGCTTTATGCCCTGGGGGTCTGGCCCGCGGCTGCGACCCGTAACTGCGCCAGCGGGTTTTATGCCCTGGGTGATACCAGGACGCCGGCGCTGGTGGCGATGCTGGTGGTGAGTGTGAATATTATGATTAATGTGGTTTTGATGCGGTTGATCGGGTTTCGTTCGTTTCCGGTGGCGGCGTCCCTTACCCAGTTGCTCAATTTTACGCTGTTGTTTTATCTCCTGAATCGGCGCCAGCCCGGTTTAGCCGGGTGGAGACTGGTGCGGGTGCTGGTGAAGACACTTTTTGCTGCGCTGGTTGCCGGACTGGTTGCCGGGCTGGTGGCTGCGGGCTGGGAGCGGGTTTTCGGAGTGGCGCGGGTTTACTCGCAACTGGCAGAGGTTTTTATCGCCGGCGGGGTGGGGGTGGTGGTTTACTATTTTGTCGCCCGGCTGTTGCGGGTGGCAGAGGTGAACCAAGCGCTGCGGAGTTTTCTTCGCCGGCGCGGGGATAACAGGTTGTAACATTTGAAAGCGGGATGGCTTTGGGTTAAAATTCTATTGTATGCCGATTCGCTATCTCACCGAGGAGCGGTTTAAGGCGCCGGCGCTGGTTGCCGCCTGGCCCGGAATGGGGCATGTCGGGATTATGGCGGCAAATTATCTGCGGATGAAACTGGGCGGGGTGGCTTATGCGGAGATTGATGCCACGCCGTATTTTCTGCCCGATGCGATTGAGGTGGTGGACGGGATTGGCAGGATTCCCGCACCACCGCGGCAGATGGTTTTTCAGGTGCCGGAACCACCGCTTCTGGTTTTTGAGGGTGAGGCGCAGATTTCGGGTGAGCCGGGGATGAGGATTGCCAGTGAACTTCTGGACATCGCTCAGGAGGCAGGGGTAAGCACGGTTTATACCGGTGCGGCGTTTGCGATGGGGATGAGTTATCGGCAGCCGGTAAAGGTTTTTGGCGTCGCCACCGATGCGGGTCTGCGCCAGCGTTTTGCCATCCTCGGTGTGGAGCCGTTGCCCGAGGGCAGGGTTTCAGGTTTGAATGGGTTGCTTTTGGGACTGGCAAAGTCAAGGGGGATGGGTGCGGTGTCATTTCTGGCAACAATTCCCCAGTATGCGATTGAGGCGCCCAATCCCAAGGCGTCCAAGGCGATTGTTGAGGTTTTCCAGAAGGTTTTTAATACCGCGGTGGATATGACCGAGGTTGATGAACGCATCCAGGAGGCGGACCGGATAATGGGCGAGTTTGAGCGCCGGGTCGCGCAGGCGCTGGAGGCGCTGCGCCGGGAGACCGAGTCAAGGCTGGAAGGAAAAGCTGCCGAGGAGGAGATGGAGGGCGGGGAGCGACCGGAGCCGCACGAGTTGATGGCGCACATTGAGCGGCTGTTTGAGGAGGCACAGCGCGACCGGAGCAAGATCCAGGAGTTGAAGGAGGAACTGGACCGTTGGGGTCTTTTCTCACTTTACGAAGACCGATTCCTTGACCTTTTCAGTAAAAGAGATAAAGACAAAGAATAGCGTTGCCACCCGGAGGCGTTTGCGATGAGGGGGGCGGTGGCGGTGCTGGATGAGTTCTTCTCCGGTTATCTGGAGTGTGATTTTGCCAATGTCACACCCGGGCGGGTGTGGGTTGTTCCATCAGACCGCCGGGATACGGTGGAGTTGCACTATGACAACATATTTGCGCTCTGGTTGATTGCCAGCGGTAACCGTTGCGTTGTCTCGGTCCAGCGTGTCCTCGAGGCGCCGGTGCGCCGGGTGGTGGAGAAGATGGCGCTGGGTGATTTCCGGACCCCGGCCGGGCAGAAGTTGCTGCTTGAGACGGTGGCAGGTGTGCTCGGTCGGTATCAACGGGGTCCGGGCTGGGTAAACGGCTTTATCGGCCCGATACTTTTTGCTACACCGGCAACATTTCATTATCAGCCGGTGCACCCCTGTCAGAAGGTTACCCGGGCGGATATACCGGCACTGATGGCGGCAGGTTTGTACGGCAGCTATCTTGACAGTAGTATTGCCGAGGGCACCTGCTTTGCCGCATTTGTTGACGGCAAGCCGGTGGCGGTTGCCGGGACCTGGGAGGTGCCGCATATGGCGGATAAGGTGGCGGACATCTGTGTGCCGGGTACGGTTGCCGAGCACCGGAAGGAAGGGTTTGGAAAAAGTGTGCTTGCCTGCACCACCGGCGCGGTGTTGAAAAGCGGGCGGGTACCGATTTATATCACTTCAGAAAGGAATGTTGCCTCCATCGCTACCGCCCGGGCGGTCGGCTACCAGCCCTATGGCTGGCAGTTCCGGGTCGAGGTGGTGCCAAAAGTGAAAAATTTTTAGTCCAGGGACAATTGCCGGCGATAGATTGATTTTTCTTGACTCTGAATGGCTTGGTGTTACTATTTTTTAATAAGTAACACAGAAGGGAGTGGATATGGCAAAACTGGTGAAGTGGCTGCTGCTGCCGGTGGTGGTTTTTGCCCTGCCGGTCGGTGTTGGTTTTGAGTTGAGCGGGGTTTCCCGGTATGTTGACCGCGGTGCCGCGCTGAGCGAGGGGGTGGTACTCCAGCCGGCGGTTAGTTTTTGTTTTGCCGATTTCGCGCTGACGCCCTGGGCAAATCTGACCCTGAGCGGTGCCGATGGCGGTTTTGGGTTGAATGAGTTTGACCTGACGGGGGAGTGGAGCCGGGAGGTGGCTGGTTTTAACCTCCTGGGGATGGTGGGTGGTTATTTCTATCCTGGTAGCGAGGATAAGCCGGAACTGGAGGTTGGGGCAGGTGTGAGCAGGTGTTTTGGTAATCTGGAGCTGGGGGTTAATAGTTATTTTCTGACGCTGCCCCTACCGGTGGGTTATTACGGTGAGTTGAGCGGTGTTTTTAGCCGGGAGTTTTCCCCTTGCTTCTCGGCGGATATCCGGGCGAGCGCGGGTCTGGGTTCCGGGGCGTTTAATGAGAAAAATGCTGGTGTCAACCGCTGGGCGTTGAGCGTGATTGAGTCCGAACTGGGGTTAAACTGGACAGCGGGTGGGTTGGTGAATGTCCGTCCGTTTGCCCGGGCTGTCTATCTGCCCGACCGGCAGTTGCGGGAGGCGTTAGAGCCAAGGGGCTGGTTTTTTCTTGCCGGGTTGACGATAGGAAAAGAGTTTTAATTTAGTAAACGAAAGGAGAGGTGATGGCGTGTTTTTTAGTTCCAGCAACCGCGGCGGTGGTAACAACCGCGGTGCGAAGGCGCATCCCGGAGCGATATCGTCCGCACTGGTTAAATTCAATGCTCTGGGGCGGTGTGGCGATGCTGGCGGTGGAGCATATCAGTCATGGTGAGGTGGTGCCCTGCCCGCCGTTTCTTTCTGCGCTGGGTAATCCGCAGGATACCGTGACGATGTTTAAGGAGATGTTAACTGTCGGCGTGCCGATGACGGTGGCGATATTTGTTCTCTGGGGGGTGATGGTGCTGGTGGCAGAACGGGTTTTCGGGCGAAGGCGGTCGCCGGGAACGGAGGGGCGATGGACTGGTTGATTACAACTGCGATTGCGGCGGTGGTGGCAACAGGTGCCGGGGTGGTCGCACGCTGGCGCTATCGCCTGGATTTGCTCAGTTTGATGCTCTGGGGTGCGGTGGTGATGATTCTGGTGGATAAGGTTTATGGCTACTGGACTGAAGGTTCATTTATTGAGGTGAAAACTGACGGGCTGATAACAAACGGCGCCCTGCTTGGACTTTTGATGCTCATGCCGGTGGTTGTGGTGTGGCTGGTGGCGCTAATTTCTTCCCGGCAGGGGAAGATAAGGAGGGGCTGACGGCAAAAAGGGAAGAGATCCAGCGTTTCGGAGTATCTTTTGAGAGCGATTTAATCGCCGAGTTTGATAAGGAGATTGCCGCGGCGGGTTACAGTTGTCGTTCTGAGGCGTTACGGGACCTGGCGCGGCTATGGATAGCGGAGCGGAGGTTGCGAAGGGGTGAGGGGGCGGCGGTGGCAGCGCTCGCCTTTATTTACAGTCATGAACAGCGGGATGTTACCCGGCGGCTCAATCAACTCGGGCATCAGTTTTATCAGGAAGTGGTAAGTAGCATTCATATCCATCTTGATGAAGAAAGGTGTTTAGAGGTTTTAATCCTGCGCGGGCGGGCGCAGGAGATTCAGCGGCTTGCTGACCGCCTGAGCGCAATCAAGGGCGTGGAGCAGGGCAGGGTGTGTCTGATCGGACTTCCGGCTGGTGGCGCTTATGAGTATGGAGCGCAGAAGCGGGACAAGAGCAGAAGCGCAGGAGCCGGACAGGCACGGAAGTGCAAAGGAAGGAGTAATAGATGAAGCTCTTTTTTTGTTTATTTTTAGTTTCTGGCGTTTTTGCTGGAGAGGCGGGAAGGCGGGATTCGGTGGCGCTGGTGCTACCGGAGGTGGTGGTTACGGCGGAGCGGTTGCCCCGCCGGGTTAACGAGGTTGCGGCAACGGTGAGCGTAGTTGAGAAAGATGATATCGTGATTGCCCGCACCGCCACCGATGCCCTGGCAACCCTGCCCGGGGTGTTTGTCCAGCGCACCGGACAGTTCGGCCGGACCGATGTCGATATTCGGGGAATGGGGGCGCAGGGGACCCAGATTGCGGTGCTGGTTGATGGTCGTCCGGAAAAGATGCCTTTGTTTGGTTGCACGATCACCCACACCCTGCCCTTGAATAATGTTGAGCGGATTGAGGTGGTGCGGGGACCGCTTTCGGTGCTTTATGGGTCTGATGCGTTAGGTGGGGTGATTAACATCATTACCCGGCAGGCAAAAAGGCCGCTGGATTTAAATGCGATGCTATCTTACGGCTCTTTTAACACCTTTCAGGCAAGGGCAAGTGTTGGTACCAGGCAGGGGCGATGGCACGGTCTGGTCTCCTTTGACAAGGCGCTGTCCGAGGGGCATCTGCCGAATTCCCAGTACAACGGCAACGATGTGGCGGTGCGCGCCGGTTACGACCTTTCCTCACGGGTGAAGGTGGATTTTACCGGCAAGTTCTTTACCGGTGTCAAGCATGAGCCGAAAAGGACGACCGATCCGGATACGCTGGTGGCAACCGGCTGGAATCAGTACACCCGGGGCGGGGTTGACATCAATATGACCCTCGGGTTTAACGGTGGCGAAGGTTTATTAAAGGTTTACCGGACAATGGGCGAGCATCAGTTTGACCCGAAGGACGGCTGGCATTCAACCGACTATACCAACGGCGCCCTCCTGCATCTCCATCGCCAGTTTCAGTTTGGTAATGTCCTGCAGGGCGGCGTGGAGATAAAACAGCTGGCAGGCACCTGGATTAAGTCCGAGGAGGATAAGCCTTCCTGGTCAAGGACACAGTTTGACCTGTTTCTCCAGGACGAGCAGCGATTGGGTAGATTAATACTTAATGGTGGGGCGCGTTTTGCCCGGGATAACATCTCCGGCAATGTGTTCTGTCCCAGGGCAGGCGTGGTTTTGCACCTGTTCAGACAGACCGCTTTGCGGGCCGGGGTTAATCGGGGCTTCCGTTACCCACCGTTTAACTATACCAGCATCTTTCCGCCCAGTAACCCCCAACTGCGTCCGGAGGTGAGCTGGAATTATGAGGTGGGCGTGAATCAGGTGCTGGACGGCTGGTTGACACTGGATGGCGCGGTTTTTTATATTACAGGAGAGGATTTAATTGAACTGGCTGATAACCCCGCACCACCGCCGCTAATGAGATTTGTCAATAAAGGAGAATGGACCTTTAAGGGCGTGGAGGCGGCGATAGCTGTCCAGCCGGACGCATTTTATTACCTGAAGTTCGCCGGCACAGTAACCGACTTTGGTGTTCATACCCGGGGAAGACCGGGGATAAAACTGGATGCGAGCGCGGGTATCAACCGGAAAAAGGGTGGAGGAATCGGTGAAAGGAAAAGAGGAATCAAAGAGCGTGTCTTTGCCGACCTGCTGGTGCATTATGCTGGTCGTTATTATGCGGCAGATTCAGCCAAAGAGGAGTTGCCCGCCTACTGGACAGTGGACCTGCGGGTGGGAGTACGTCTGGCGAGGTCTTTATCACTGTTTGCCGCGGTTGAAAACATCTTTGACCACCGGTATGAGGTTTTTGCCAATCTACCCGGTACCGCGGCGGGCAGATATCTGATGCCCGGGCGTTCGTTCACGGTTGGTGTTGATATCAGTGAGTAGCGGATGAAAAGGGTTTTACTTTTTCTCCTGGTTTTTGCCCTGGTTGTTGCCGGTTGTCGGTCCGAGCGTGCCCGGGCAAAACGGTTAAAGGTGGTGGCGTCAACGGCGCTGATTGGTGTAATGGTCAAGGCGGTGGGGGGAGAAAGGGTGGCGGTGACCACAATTGCTCCAGCCGGGATGTGTCCGGGACATTTTGACATTCAACCCGCCGCGCTGGTTGCGGCACAGGACGCGGACCTGATGCTTAATCACGGCTGGGAGGGCTGGTGGGAGAAATTGCGGGCAGGTGTCAGCGTCGCGGGACGCCGAGCGGCGCGGGCGGTGAGATTGAATACCGGTGGTAACTGGATGGTTCCGGATGTCCATCAGCAGGCGGTGGCGGAGATTACCCGGATTTTGATTGAGCTGGCACCGGCAGATTCAACTTTGTTCCGAAAGAATAGCGCCAGGTACCTGAAGGAGATTGATTCCCTGGCCGTGGTTGTGAAGGTGTGGTTTAAGGATAAAAAACTGCCCCGGGTGATTTGCGCCGAGCCGCAGCGTGATTTTCTCGTCTGGCTGGGTTTTCCGGTTGTCGCCACTTATGGCCGGGCAGAGGACTGGTCAGCTCAGGAGCTGGTACATCTGGCACGGGTAACAGTTGATTCCGGTGTCGGACTGGTGGTTGACAATCTGCAATCAGGTGCGGCGGCCGGAAAACCCCTGGCGGAGGCGGCAGGAGTCCGGCAGGTGGCGCTTTCTGGTTTTCCTTTAAAAGACAGTTACCAGCAAACACTACTGGAAAACTGTCAGGCGTTAATCCGGGCAATTGAGTGAAGGCGATTGCAATTCATAATGTCACGGTCAGTTACTACGAACATATCGGCCTGCGTGATGTGTCCCTGGAGATCGATGCTGGCGAGTTCGTCGGGGTGCTCGGTCCGAACGGTGCGGGTAAGACTACACTCTTGACCGTGATTAACGGGCTGGGGCGCGTTCATTCCGGCACCGTGAAAATTTTTGGTGAGGAGCTCAACAGGAAAAACATCAGGTTCTGGCGGAGCCGGATTGGCTATGTGCCCCAAAGTTTAAGGGTTGATCCCAGGGTGCCGATTTCGTGTCTGGATGCGGTGCTGATTGGTGCCTATGGTCGGCTGGGGTTTTTTCGCTGGGTGGGTGAGGTTGAGGTGAAGAAGGCGGAGGCGCTGATGACTTTTTTCAGGATAGGCCATTTGCGCAATCGTCCAGTCGGCCAGGTTTCCGGGGGCGAGATGCAGAAGGTGGCGCTGGCAAGGGCGCTTTTGCAGGAGCCGAGGATTCTTCTTTTAGATGAACCAACGAGTAACCTTGACCCACCGTCGGTGGCTGAGCTGACCGGGTTGATTGGTGAAGTTTACCGGCGTTTTGAACTGACGGTGGTTATGGTTACCCATCAGATTGAACATCTACCGCCGGTGTGTCAGCGCCTGGTTTTTGTGAAACAGGGCAGGATTGGATTTGTCGGCAGTAAGGAAGAGGGTTTGCGTCCGGAGTTGTTAGAAAGCCTTTTCCGTAATGATTGAACTGGCGGTGCTGTTAAAGCCGGGACTAGCGGCATTACTGGGCGGAGCGGTGTGCGGGATTGTTGGTGTCTGGGTGGTTTTACTCAACATTCCCTTTGTCGGCGTGGCGATGTCGCACAGCGCATTTGCCGGCGCGGTCCTGGGGCTTTTGCTGGGCATTGACCCGCTCGTTGCCTCGCTTTTGTTTTGTGTTGGCGCCTCGTTTTTGATTGGACCGGTTGCCGAGCGCGGCGACTTTGAGCCCGGGGTGGCGTTAGGGGTTGTCTTTGTCCTGATGCTCGGGCTGGCGTTTTTAGGTATCGGATCGCTAAAAGGACCGCGCACCGAAGCGCTGACTTTTATCTGGGGCAACATCCTGCTTACCCGCGGGCGTGACCTCGTTCTCCTGACAGCAATACTGGTGACGCTCTTCGTATTTCTCTTTCTTTTTAATAAAGAGACGAGGGCGGTGCTCTTCAACCGCGAGATTGCCCGGGCGGTCGGGGTGCCGGAGCGGGCGATATTTTTTACTCTGGTGGTGTTCTGCGGACTGGTGGTGAGCGTTAATCTAAACACCATTGGCGGGCTATTGATATTCTCTTTGATTGTCAGCCCGGCCGCTGCCGCATATCAGATTACCTATCGGTTAAGGACGATGTATCTCCTTGCGGTGGGCTTTGCGGTTGGTTCCTGTGTTGCCGGACTGGTGTTTTCCTGGTTGTTTAATCTGCCAACTGGTGCGGTGATTGTCCTCTTTGCCAGTTTAATATTCTGCCTGGCACTTATCTTCTCACCCAAGCGTCGAGCGCGGAGGAGTGGTTAATTTTCTGGTTCAAGCCGCTCGCTATCTACCCGGGCATGCCTGACACACCGCCGGGTCCAGTCCCCTACCCTCCAATACCCGCTGGAAGTGGTTTTTGAACTCCAGGGCGAGTTTTTTTGCCCGTTCCTCGTAGGCGTTTTTGTCCTGCCAGGTGTTTTTCGGGTTAAGGATGGGAGGGTCCGGGATGTTGGGACAGGCGCGGGGAATCTGCAGGCGGAAAAAGGGCTCAATCTCGTAGTCAACATCTTTTAGCGCACCGTTGATAGCCGCCCAGACCAGTTCCCGGGTGATGGTGATGTCAATCCTTTTGCCGGTGCCATAGGGGCCGGCGGTCCAGCCGGTGTTGACCAGATAAACGGCGGTGCCGTGGCGCTGGATCTTTTCGCCAAAGAGACGGGTGTAGTCTTCGGGGCGCCGGGGCATAAATGGTTGACCGAAGAAGCGGGAGAAGGTGCTCTTCGGCTCAATGATGCCGGTTTCGGTGCCGGCAAGTTTGGAGGTGTAGCCCATAAGAAACCAGAACATCGCCTGTTCCCGGGTAAGTTTGGCGATTGGCGGGAGGACACCGTTGGCATCCGCGGTGAGGAAGATGATTGTTTGCGGGTGGCCACCGATTGCCGGGGTTTTGATGTTTTTGAGAAAGGAAAGTGGATAAGAGCCGCGGGAGTTTTCGGTGAGGCGGGCATCGGCGAGGTCAAAGGTGCCGTCCGGATAGACCAGGGCGTTTTCGACAATTGCGCCGTGTTCCAGATAGTCGGCTTCATGAAAACAGGCGTAGTAGATGTCGGGCTCCTTTTCCGGATTGAGGTTGATCAGTTTGGCATAACAGCCGTTTTCAAAGTTGGCGATGCCGTCGTCTGACCAGCCATGCTCGTCGTCACCAAGTAGTTTGCGCTTCGGGTCGGTGGAAAGGGTGGTTTTGCCGGTGCCGGACAGGCCGAGGAAAAGGGCGATATCACCGGCTTCGCCTTCGTTGGCAGCGCAGTGCAGGGGCAGGATGTTTATTTCGGGCAGGAGGTAGTTCATCACGGTAAACATAAGTTTCTTAATCGTGCCGCAGTAGGCAGAGCCAAAGACAATGCCGAGCCGGTTGTCATAGTCAACGGCAATCGCCATTGTGCTTGTCCTGCCGGTTTTCGGCAGCCGGCGCAATCTGCCGGCATACCTTTCTTCAACCAGCCGGTCATAGGGCAGGGCAAGCAGGGTGAAGGGTTGATTGTGGAAGGCGGAGCGATGGAGGTCATCCGGGATCGGCAGGAACATATTGTCGCAGAACAGGGCGTGGAGCGCCCGGTCGGTTATTACCCGCAAAGGCAGGGCATAGCGGGCATCAGCACCTACCACCCGCTCAAGATAGTAGAGCCGGTTTTTGCGGGCAAGGTGTTCAATCGCATCGGCAAAGAGGAGGGAGAATGTCTCGGGCGTGATGGGCAGATTGTTGGGTGAGCACCAGTCAATTTTACCCTCTGATTCCGGACGCAGGACCGTCACGGTGTCCTGCGGGCTGCGACCGGTGGAGTCTGCGGGTGTCCAGGTGGCGAGACAGCCACACTTTGCCACCAGCGCCTCGCGGCGGGCAACCGCCTCGGCGATGAGCTGGCGCCGGGCTGGATTGCGTTGAATGTCAGGGTGTTTTTTCAGCAGTTCGGTGATGGCGGTGGAAAAGTCGTTCATACCGTCTCCCTTTCCTTTTTGCCGATAACCGCCTGGGCGGCAACCAGCCGGGCAACCGGAATCCGATAGGGTGAGCAACTGACATAGTCAAGACCGATTTGCTGGCAGAACTCAATTGTTGCCGGGTCGCCACCATGCTCACCGCAGATGCCGACTTTGAGCCGGGGGTTTGCCTTTCTTCCCATCCGCACCGCCATCTGCAAAAGTTTGCCCACCCCTTTCCGGTCAATTGTCTCAAACGGGTTTTCCCGCATAACGCCCATCTGCTGATACTGGGGAAAGAATTTACCGTAGTCGTCACGGGAAAAGGCGAAGGTCATCTGGGTGAGGTCGTTGGTGCCAAAGGAGAAGAAGTCTGCCACCCGGGCGATTTCGTCTGCCAGGAGCGCGGCGCGGGGCACCTCAATCATCGTGCCGATGAGGAATTTGACTCTGATGCCGGTCTGGCTAAATACCTCGGCGGCGATTTTTTCGACCAGCTGGCGCTGGCGGAGGAGTTCCTTGGCGTCGCTCACCAGGGGAATCATAATTTCAGGCAGGACCTTACCGCCCTCCTTCTTTACCCGGCAGGCTGCGGCGAATATTGCCCTTGCCTGCATTGCGGTGATTTCCGGATAAACGATGCCGAGCCGACAGCCCCGGAAACCGAGCATCGGGTTCGCCTCAGCCAGTTCATCAAGTTTTGCCTTGATCCGGGCGACGGGGAGCGCAAGTCTTTCGGCGAGTTCTTCAATCCGGTTGTCCTCGTGGGGCAGAAATTCGTGCAGCGGCGGGTCAAGGGTGCGGATGGTTACCGGCAGGCCGTCCATTACCCGGAAGATTTGATAAAAGTCCTCTTCCTGCATCGGCAGGAGTTTTTGTAGTGCCCGGTCCCGACCGGCACGGTCAGGCGCAAGAATCATCTCCTGCATCGTCTCCACCCGTCCGGGTGCGAAGAACATATGTTCGGTCCGGCAGAGACCGATACCCTGGGCGCCGAAACGGCGTGCCCGGGTGGCATCGTCAGGCGTATCGGCATTTGCCCGCACCCCAAGGTTGCGATAACTGTCCGCCCAGGTGAGCAGGGTGTTAAATTCCCGGGTCAGGTTCGGCTCTTCCATTGGCAAATCGCCGATAATCACTTCACCGGTGGTGCCGTTGATGGTGATTTTATCTCCGGCTTTAAGCAGATGGTCACCGATTTTGACCACACCGGCGCTATGGTCAATCCCGATGGCGGAACAGCCGACTACCGCCGGTTTACCCATTCCCCGGGCGACGACCGCGGCGTGCGAGGTTGTGCCACCGGCAGCGGTAAGAACACCCTCAGCCCGCGCCATCCCCGCGACATCGTCCGCTGAGGTTTGATGCCGCACCAGAATGACCGGTTTTCCCTCTTCTACCAGTTGGATTGCCGACTCCGCGGTAAGCGCGATTATGCCCGTAGCTGCGCCCGGTGAAGCGGGTATGCCCTTTGCTGCTGCTGAGTATTTTGTCCCTGCCCGGATGCTTTTGTGCAGGAGGGTGCCGGCGGTTTCCGGCTCAATTCTCATTACCGCCTGTTTTTTCGTAATCAGTTTCTCTTTCGCCATATCGACCGCAATTTTCACCCCTGCGGCCGGGGTACGCTTGCCCTTCCGGCACTGGAGAATCCAGAGTTTGCCGCGCTCGATTGTCCATTCCACATCCATCATATCCTGATAGTGCCGTTCCAGCCGGAGGAGGAGTTTTTCTAACTGTTTGTAGAGTTCGGGATGGGTTTCTTTTAGTTCGGTGGTCGGCAGCGGGGTGCGGATGCCGGCGACGATGTCCTCGCCCTGGGCGTTGGGCAGAAACTCACCGTAGATTTTCCTTTCGCCGGTCGCCGGGTCGCGGGTAAAGGCAACGCCGGTGGCAGAGTCCGCACCCAGGTTGCCAAACACCATCGCCTGGACATTGACCGCAGTGCCCCAGGTTTCCGGTATGGAGTAGAGCCGACGGTATTCCCGGGCACGCGGGTTATTCCAGGATTTCAGCACCGCCTCAATCGCCAGATAGAGCTGTTCCTTCGGGTCAACGGGGAACTCCTGACCAGTGGCGGTGTTGACGATGTTTAGATAGCGGTCAACCACCCGCTCCAGCGCGGATTCGTCAAGTTCGGCATCGGTTTTGACCCCGCTGCGCTCCCTTTCCGCCTTGAGGACCGCTTCAAACTCTTCCCGACCGGTTTTCAGGACGATGTCGGCAAACATCTGAATGAAACGGCGATAGGCGTCAAGGGCAAACCGGCGGTCGTTGGTAATTTGTGCCAGTCCCTGGACGGTTGCGGGGTTGAGCCCGAGGTTGAGAATTGTGTCCATCATTCCAGGCATTGATGCGGGCGCACCGGAGCGCACCGAGACGAGGAGCGGGTTTTCCGGGTCGCCAAACCTGCGGCCCACTGTTTTGTCAATAAATTTGAGCCCTTTTTCAACTTCGGATTTGAGTCCGGCCGGCAAACGCTGGTGTTTCATATAATAGACACAGACGGTGGTGGCGATGGTAAACCCTGGGGGCACCGGTATGCCCAGCCGGCACATCTCGTGGAGATTGGCGCCCTTGCCACCAAGTAACAGTTTCATCTTTGCCGAGCCATCAGCCCGACCCGGACCGAATAGATAGACAAATTTTCCTTTCATAATTTATCCTTTCTAAAAGTTTTCTAGCGCCATCGTCCCCGGAACAGGTTAACAATCACCGTCAGAATGAGCGAAATGACGATGGCGGATACAATCGGGATGTAAATAACAAAATTTGGTCTTCTGATGACAATATCACCGGGGATTGCCTCCCAGGGCAACTTTCCCGCAATGATGAGCACCAGCCCGATAACCGCAAGCACCAGCCCGAATAGAATCAGCATTCTGCCGAGGAAAGAGAGGTTATCCATCAGCACCGTTAATGTCCTCTTCGTTTTCTTCCCCTTCTTCTACCGCGGTGAGAAAACCGGCGATGAGTTCCTTTGCCGCTGCCAGGTCCTCTTTTGCCACCAGGACCTCGCCCCAGAATGGTCGCATCACCTGTGCCAGCCCGTCGTAGGCGGGAATCTGAAACGAGTGCACCAGCGCCGGGATACCGTTTTCCTCCAAAAGGTCTTTAATCGTGTTTGCCATTAACTCATTTTCTGCCCGATAGACCGTAACCAGTGCCATAGAGAATAATTATAACCTATCCAGCATAACAAATCAATTTGAAGTAAAAGCGGTGCCGGGGCGTGAAGTGGCGCCCCGGCACCGGAGAAGTGCCCCTTACCAGGAAGGGGTAGCGGTGGATTACCGTTTTTCGATTTCGCCGATGACCACGAACTCGACCCGGCGGTTGAGCGCTCGCCCTTCCGGTGTGTCGTTGGACGCCCTGGGCATAGTTTCGCCGTAGCCTTTGGCGATGAGTCGCGCCGGGTCAACGCCCTTCTGCTGGACGAGGTAGTTAACCACCGCCCAGGCGCGCTGCTCAGAAAGTTTCTGGTTGTACTCGTCCGAGCCGATGTTGTCGGTATGCCCCTGGATTTCCACCTTAATGGTCGGATTTTCCTTCAGGATGTTGTAGGCGGCTTCAAGCGCCTCCTGGGATTCGGGCAGTCTGATGGTCGCCTTGTTAAAGTCAAAGTAGATGTTCTTCAGGGTGACGGTGGTGCCGACCTTGACCAGGGCAAAGTCGTGCTTTGTCGGTTTGCCCTCTTCCACCACCAGGGCAGCAGGCTGGTCAATGTAGCCCTCGGCACTGGCGACAGCCGCATAGGCGCCCGCGGGCAGTTCGGTGGTGTAGACGCCGGTGCCCGGGTCGTTCTGGACTTCGGTGAAGATGTTACCGGTTGCTGCGTCTTTGAATGTGATTTTCGCTGGCAGGGGTTTGCCGGTGCCCCGGTCGGTGACGATACCGGTGACGATGGTCTTGACCGCGACCGGTGTCAGGGCGAAGTTCTGGCTGGTGATGCGGTTTTCTTCGATCTGGATGGTGACGGTGGAGGGGAAGTAACCGTCAGCGGTCGCGGTGATGGTGTATTTGCCCACCGGGATGTTGTCCTTGCGGAAGGCGCCGGTGGTCGAGTCGCTGGTGGTGGCGCCGATTTCGCCTTCGGCAAACTCGATTTTTGCTGCCAGGGGTTTGCCGGTGCGGATGTCGGTAACGGCGCCGGCAACGGTGCCATAGGTGACAAGCGGATGAATCTCAAAGGTAACCGGACCCGCGGGTCTGGCTTCAATGTTGACAAATGTCTCCAGGGTGCGGTAGCCATCAGCGCTGATGCGGATTTTGGTGACGCCGACCGGCAGGCGCTTGAGCGAGAACAGACCGCTGGCATCGGTGGTGATGGGCTTCAGTTTCGGGTTGTCCGGGAAATCCACCGTTGCCATAACCGGCTTTTTTGATGATGCGTCAACCACACCGGCGGAAAGTTCGCCGAATACCGGCGCTGCCCGGCGGAAGAATGGGGTGGCGATGTTCATCCCGACGACGACTTCGTTCGGTATGCCCCTGCTCAAACTAAAGGTGTAGCCCAGAGACAGGGCAAATCCCCGGGGGCTGCCAAAGGTGACACCCGGGGTAAGCCGGACAATGCCGTTGTCGGTGTCAAAGATGCCGGTGGAGGTCGGTCCCTGCCGGGAGACAAGTTCAGCAAACAGCGCCAGCCCTTCGGCCGCCAGTTCTACACCAGCACCGTAGTTGGTCCAGTTGCCTGCCCTGCCGTAGTTGAAAATGAAGTTGGGCACCGATGGGACGAGGTCCTGGAAGCGCAGGGTTGCCAGTGCCGACCAGGAGAGGGTGTCAACCGGGATGGCATTGGGGTCAATCCAGTTTCTGGTCTGGTCACGAAAGAGAAAGGAGTAGGATGCCATACCGCCGAGTTTCAACACCGGCAGATAGGGGATGGAAAGTTTTGCGCCCGCCTTCAGGTCACCCAAGCCGATGTCATAGGATTTGTCGCCAATCTGCGCGTACTGGAAGATGCCGCCCCAGCTGGCAAAGATTTCCGCACCGAGGTAGCGGGTGGCAAACGGTGTGTAATGGATGGATGGTGCGAGCAGGTCACCGATATAGCCTTTCCTCACCGGCTCGCTGGGGTATTGCGGGTTTCTGCCCAGGAGGTGCAGGGCGACATTTAAGCCCGCCTCTTCGGTGCGGGCGTCCTGGACACGAAACAGCCCTTTGCCACCACCAAAACCGGAATAGGCGAACGTGATGGCAGCCAGGACAACAAACAAAACAATGTAACGGGACTTCATCTAACCTCCTTTGTTTTTATCTCACACCCCCTCAGTCGAGGGGAATGGTAAACCTTACTGCCCGAGGCGGGTCGGGTCGTCCCAGAAGTTGCCGATATAGACCGGAACCGTTACTTCGGTTTCAACCGGCTGCGCGGTGGCAAGGTCAACACCGCTCAATTTGACTTTGGCGTTGAGAACCGCATCAATGCTGATTTCGCTCGGGTCACCGGCACCGCTACCGAAGTTTTCCTCTTTCCAGAGCGCGGGGATTAAGGGCACCCTGGCGGTCACGGTCTTTTTGCCGGTCGGGTCACTGGGGACGGTGATGGAGGTGGCGATTTCTATCCGCGGCAGTCCTTCCGGCACCTCGCCCATAACCCGGCTAAAGGTGACGGTAATTTTATTTATCTGGGCAGTATAGGGGCGCCAGGTGGGCAGCCCTGGTCCAATCTCCACATAGGAAAGTTCGATTGGAACGGAGTCGGTCGGGGTTGCCTGGACAAACTCCGGTTCTGCCTCCGGGTCGGTCGGGTCGTGATAGACACCAAAGTCAGTAAGGTCAGAGTAGATCGGGTTGATAGAACGGACATTCAAGTTGTTTTCCCGGGTGCAGGAAAGGGACAAAAGTAGTCCCAGGGCAATGGTCAGGATTACAGGCACATAAAGGTTACGACGCAATTTAATCCTCCTTTTTTGTTAGATTTTATAATAGTTAACCGCCTTGTCAAGCATTTAGTTGCGCTATCGTTGGTAATGGCATTTAAGGAAATTTTCCCTCCGGCAGGGCTTAGTTTACATAAAAAGGCAACAAACTGGTAATGGGATTTTTGGTGTATGTCTCATAAAAGCGTGGGTTAGTTAGAATGACGGTTCTGGCCGGGGGCTAGCCCCGGGGCTGCCCGGGGGCTTGCCCGGAACACAGTCGCGGGGCTGGTTTTCCCGCCAGATGTGATGGTGGCAGGAGGGGTAATGGGGTGAGTTGTTGTTTTAGCAGTGCCGGAGGTTTATCGGTTGATGATGAAGCGGTCACGATAGGAGGCGGATGCGGGTGGTGATGGTGAGGTGGCATCCAGTTTGTATAGGTAGACACCATTGGGGAGCGGAGTGCCGTCTTTGTCCCGAACATCCCAGGGAATCTGGTTGTAGCCAAATGGGCAGTTGTAGGGACCGAGGACCGCAAGGAGTTTGCCGGCGAGGGTGTAAATCTTTACCGTTACCCGGGCGGGCTGGGACAGGCGGAAGGTGAAAAAGGCGCTGTTTTTTACCGGGTTGGGATAGACCAGGGCAGAGTCAATCTGAAGTTTGCCGCGCAGGTCGGTTTTGAGGTAAAATTTTCCGATACGACGGTTGAGGTTGTTGTCCGAGGCGATGAAAATCAGGGAGTCGGTGGTTTTTTGCAGTTCAATCGGGCAGGCGACCCTGCCGGTGGTGGCGGAGTTGTCGTCGTAGATGAAGCGGTCAGCGAGACTGATGCGGGTGCTCGGGTCACCAAGGTAGAGGCTCAAGCCGTAGGATGGGTCCGGATAGAGCAGGATGCCCGCGGGGTCAGCGAGCCGGGCGGTGAGGGTGAAGTTTTTCGGGACAGGGGTGGTGTCACCGGGTTTTAAAGTGATGTTGTCGGCGCGCAGGGTGAACTGCGGCGGGGTGGTGTCGGTGCGAGGCATTGAGTCCGGGCTGAGGAACACCGGTGCCGAGAGATGGCTTTTTGCCGGATGGGGTTGGTTGGGTGCCCACAGGAGCGCAGACACATAGCAGTTTTCCCGGCTGCGGGTGTAGTAGCCGTTACCGACGATGATGGTGTCCGGAAAGGCGATTCTCGGGACGATGAAGTTGCCCTGCGCGGTGCTGGCGGTGAATTTGCCGGTGGTACGGAAGATGACTTCACCGGGCAGGGTGTAGGTGATGGTGCCGATATCCGAGGAGTAGAATCTAACCCTCTCCGCCTCTTTTGCCACTATTTCGAAGAAGCCGGAGTTGAGCGGGGAGTTGATTGACCAGGCGACCGCACCGCCGGGGTAAAATGTGTCGGGCATAACCGCAACCGGACTGTCCCGCCGGGGCAGGCGCAGGAGGGTTGCCGGGTCACCGAACAGGATATACAGGTTGGAGGTGCGTGCCCAGGGTTCGTAAAAAGCAACACCGATTGGCTGGTCGGGGTTGTTGAGGAGCCGGCTGAAAAGTGACTGGGCAAACGCCTCGTTGGAACTGGAGTAGGTTGCCTTGGTTGCGCCCAGAGTCGCGATACAGCCGGCAGGTGAGCGCACCAGTTCTTCGGCAATCGCCTCGTATTTGGTGTCCTCAAACCTGCCCACCCCGCAGGAGCCAAAGAAGGTGAAAGGCGTCCTGCCGCCGTTGCGCACCAGCGGCACATCTTCAATGTTAAACGCCCGCTCGTGGCACAACTGGAAGCCGGCGCCATGCCCGAAGAAGCACCAGAGCAGGGCGCCCTGGTTTAACTGACGCAGGAGTTCTGCCTGTGCCTTGGGTTTGGAGCGGATGCCCTCCAGGGGGTATTCGGTGAGATAAACCTTGACAACATCCAGGGTTTTGCCGGCAAGCGGTGCGACTCCTTCACAGCCGTGGATATGGATAAAACTCTCCTTTTTTGCCGGGTCGCCGAGGTATTCGTCGTCACCCAGGATGAGGAAGCGCTTTGCCCAGATGCCGGGCTGCTGGGTCTCGTAGTTTTTCACCTTTTCCAGGAAGTTTCTTAACTCCTGGGCGGTGCGCGCGGTGATGCGGGCAAGAATCATATCCGGGCTTGAGCCCTCGCCGTCAAAGTCGGCAAACCAGGCGTCCAGCGCCTTGACATAGGGGTTGTAAACCTCGTAGTCCAGGTCAAAGCCAATCTCGTATGCGGGCACGCTCGGCTTTTTGCCCAGGCGGAGGTTGTCCTTGTAGTCGTATGTGGCATCGCCGGCTAACAGCCCGAAAACCGGTCTTTTGGCAGAGAGGAACGCCTTGATGGCACCGGGTTCTTCCATCCCAAAGGCGTAGTCGTCATAAATCTGGCTTAAAGGCACCGCCTGCGCCCGGGCACCGGTGATGCCGGGGATGTTATTCTCCCGGTAGCGGGCGAGGAGCCGCGCCGGGACGGTGAACTCGTCCGGACAGATGACATAGTAGTCCGCGCTTACCAGCGGCGAGCGCAGGTTACCCGGCTGGCGCTTCTCCACCGCCACCGGTGTTCTGAACCCCTCGGGTCGGGTGGCAAAGAAGCGGGTGAGACCAGGCGGGGACCAGCGGAAGGCGATATCGGCGTCGGTTAACCGGTAGTCGGTAACCCTTCTGGGATTAAACGGGTCGGTAACATCCAGAAGCCAGAACTCGCTGCCCGCGCCCTTGATGGTGAGGTCCACAGGTGCGGTGGTGAAGAACTCCAGACGCGGCTGGTTCCGGCTTATCTTTAACTCCTCCTGGTAAAGGACCTCAATGTAGTCAAGGTAAACATCGCTGGCGCTCAGGAGGGTGATGCCGAGCGAATCGCTTTTGCCCGGTCGGGCGGTCCATTCTCCGGGCAGGCTGTCAAAGGTGAAGGTGTTGGGCGGTGTTGCCTGACTTCTTGCCTCCAGCGTGACGGTGTCAAGGAGAAAGCCGTTTAAGGAGAGGACAGCCCGGTAGGTTGCCGCGATGCGGTCGGTGGCGGCGTAGAGCCGGATGGTCAATCTATCGATTCTTTCCGGGTTGGGCAGGGCAAGTTCCTGATAGAACGACGCCGGACTGGTGCCGGTATTGGTGTAACGCTGCCAGAGCCAGAGCAGCCCGGAGCGCGCCGGACAGAGGTCGTCCTCTTCCAGCCGGATGACATTTTCCGCCTGTGCGACCGGTGCGGTTGCGCCGGCACCGGAAACAGCGGTGACGCGTTTACCCGCCCCCTGACCCCAGGTGAGCCAGTAGGTGCGATAGTTGGTGTGGTAGTTGGTCTGATAGGTGGCAAGCGACTCGTCCCAGCAGGAGGGCGCCAGGGCGTAAAAAAGGATGTAGTCCTGATTGTCCAGTTTACCATCCGCTTCACCCTGGACATAGATTGGCACCTCAACCATAGTGTCCGGATAGGGTCCGTTTAACCGATATCTGCCAATGGTGAAGAGCCGGATGGTGCGCGGGTCAATCCCTTCAGGAGAAAAGCCGGCGCCTTTCAGTTGTGCCGGGGTGATTTTGTAGATGCCGGTGGAGTCGGTCTTTATCCGGCACCACTGCCCGAACCGGGAGAAGAAGTTGATGGAATCCTTTTCCGGTCCGGCGATTTTCCAGTTGATGGCGGTGGCACCGTTTAACAGGATATTCTGAAGGAGCGGGTCAAAGGCATCGGGCTTCTGCCGGTTTTCCGGCGGCAGTGAGAACTTCAGGACGCAGCGCAGGTGGGTGTGAACCCTTAAAACCTTTTTTACTGGATTGAACTGCACCGGGTTGATTCTTACCCGGGCGATGCGACAGTTGCGCAGGGTGGTGATTTCAATTATCTCGGCGGGCTTTCCGGGCCAGAACTCGTCCTTTTCGAACATCGCAGCGGGCAGGACCGGCGCCTCGGTTAAGCCGGTTGCCGGGGCAACGGTGATGCCGGACAGTTCTTCGGTTTTTAATGCGGAAAAGTCCAGAGACACCTCGCCCTGCTGGGGGATGCCGACAAGGACCATTTTGCCCGGCAGGTCCGGTTCACCGGGCAGGCTGAGTTTTTCTGCACCGGGCATAATTACCCCGGAGGCGGCGGTGGTCTGAACCGCACCGGCAAAGAAGTCAAAGGTGACGCCACTGTTATCGGTGGCGAGGAGTTCAATCCGGGCAGAGTCAACCGGCGCGCGGCGGGTGTCGGGTGCGGTGACTGTGTTTGCCCGGATGCCAGCAGCGGTAAAGGCGAATAGTAAAGAGAAAAAAACTTTAGCAGGCGGTGTCATAGAAAATGTTAATCAGGGTTTGGTTCTGGTCAAGGGAGTAGCACGCCCAGGATTGCGCCGGCAACAATCAGCCAGAGCGGTTCAATCCGCAGGCGCAGGAGGGAAATCAGGGCGATGACCGCAACCAGTGCCGGAATCGGTGCGGTGATGGCGTTACGGGCAAGGAACACGGTTGAGAAGAAGAGCATCCCGCAGACCGCGGGCAGGACACCGTTAAGAAACGCCCGGACAAGGGGGTTGTCTTTTATCCGGTTGTAGCCGGAGATTAAGGCAAGGAGCATCAGGGCTGAGGGCAGGAATGTGCCAATGGTGGCGATGAGGGCACCGGGCACACCCAGCACCCGGTAACCGATAAATGCGGACATAATCGCCACCGGTCCTGGTGTCATCTGTCCGAGGGCGACCGCATCAATGAACTCCTTGGGTGTGAGCCACTGGCGCAGGACAACAACCTCCTGCTGGAGGAATGGTATCGCGGCAAAGCCACCGCCAAAGATGACCGTGCCCATTTTGAAGAAAACCAGCGCCAGTTCACCGGCACGGGAGATTAACGAGGCGACGGTCGGCGCCGCAGATTTACCGGTTAGGAAAAAGTAAGGGAGAATGGTTTTGAGCGCATTTTTATTTGTTGACCAGCCGCTGGTAAGGACAATCCCCAACAGACCGCAACCGAGCACGACCAGAAGGACATCGCCCTTTAAGAACAGGGCAACCGCAGCGAGCACAGCAATCAACGCGCTGCGCCAGTTCTTGATGTTTATCCTGCCGATTGACCAGGTCGCCCAGGCAAGGATAGCCACCACCACCGGCTGGATGCCACGAAAGATTTTCTCAATCACCAGCATGGTGCCATAGCGGAAGTAGAAAAAGCCAGCAACACACATCAGCAGGAAACTGGGCAGAAGCAGAGCGACCGCGGCAACAACCATCCCTTTAATGCCGTGGAATTTGAAGCCGATGAACTCCGCATAGTTGGTAACGAATGGTCCGGGCAGCATCTGTCCCATTGCGACCGCAGTGGCAAGTTCTTCATCGTCTAGCAGTTTTCTCCGGGTAACAAACTCCTCGCGAATCAGGGCGAGCATCCCGACGCCACCGCCGAAGCCGATGGTGCCAATTCTGGCAAAGATTAATGCAAGCGACTTTAGGGTTATGCCGGGCTGGTCGGTGCTTTTTGTCTCGCTCACCCTCTCATTTTATAATATCCGATGCCCCGGGCAAGGTTTAAGGACAGAAACCGATGCCCGCTCCCAGGGAGAAGCCGGGCGTGGGTTCCGGGGTGAGCCAGAACCAGCCCGAGGTGATGTTACCACTCAGAAACAGGGTGGTCCGCCGGTTTAAGGGCAGGTTACCGATCAGGTCCAACGCCACCCCGCGCAAACCGATACCAACGCCGCCGGTAAGATAGCGGTTGAAGTCGTAGAGGAACTTCAGGTCAAAGATTGAGGGATAGCCGAGGGTGGCGAGAAGCGCGCTGCGGCTGCCGGTGCGCATTTTTGCGCCAGCATTGATTTCGTAGATGAGCGGTTTGAAGGACGAGTCTTCAGGCCCGGTGAGCCAGATGCCGTTACCAAGCGAGCCCTGCAACACCAGCCCGAATCGTTGAGAGATTCCATAGCGCAAGCCGAGGGTGCCGATGACATCGCAGTAGTAGTCTTGATAACCAGGACGAAGGTTGCCCACCCGGGGGTAGCCGGATGTTGTCCAGCCAGTTCCAAGCGCCACACCGCCGGAAACCGCCGGCCCGGGTTTTATCTCTGCCCGGTCATAAAGCGGGAAGGACGAGCAGGCAACAAACAGCAGCACCCCGATAGATAAAAAGGTGGGTCGTGCCATAACACCTCCTTTTTTATTTTTACCTGACCCTGCCGGTAAATCTGTGTCCTTTTACCTGCCGCCCGCTCCGGACCGGCTAACTCAGTACGGGCAGGCGCAAGGTAAAACCGTCGCTATTTGATTGATGCTGAAGTCAATTCGCCGTGCAGTGTAAAGTTGTAACCACCGGATGACCATTCAGAATGGATTTTTACCGTTCCGACCCGATTGGCAAGCCAGATGAAAATCTCTTCGGTTGCGCCCGATTCCCGCTGCTTAATCTTCCAGGTGTTTTTATAGGTGCCGGCGGCAACCGTAACATCCTCCTGCTCAATCACCTCAGCGGTTATTCCGTGGCCAACATTCCAGGTTTTGCCCCGGCTCAAGGGCAGGACAAGGGTGGTGTCGGGCTCGGTGTCGTCTTTTGTGGCATAACTCAGCACCATATCGCCCGTTTCCCGGACATAGCAGGTTTCAACGATGGTGAAGGTGCTCTCGCGCGGGAAGCGGAGGGTGACAAGGTTGGTGGAGACAATTTCCACCACATCCTCGCCCGAGGTCAGTTTGTCGTTTCTGGTGGCGACGGTTGCTCTGGTCTCCGTCTGGATGGTGTCAAGGGTGCCATCGGTCGGTGAGGCCATCAGGACAAACATTTTGTAGTTCCAGACACTGCCGATTGTTGTCGGGTAGTAGTCTTCAACGCCACCCGGGCAGTTGAGCAGAAAGACCGCGACGGTCAATAGACCCAGGGTGACAACCTTCTTCAAGTTAGCCTCCTTTTGCAGATATTATAAACGCGATTGCCGGTGGTGTCAAACATTTCTTGTCAACAACCAGCTTTCTGCTATATTTGTCCGGATGTCTTCAGAAAAGAAACGGGTGCTGGTTACCGGTGGTGCCGGGTATATTGGCAGTGTGATGACCCGGCTTTTGCTGGAGGCCGGCTACGAGGTGACGGTTCTGGACAACCTTGTTGCCGGGCACCGTGCCGCGGTCCCATCGCCGGCAAAACTCATCAAGGGTGACATTGGCGATGAGGCGCTCCTGGCGAGTGTGTTCGCTATCGGCAGGTTTGACTGTGTGCTGCACTTCGCCGGTTTGATTGTTGTGCCGGAGTCGGTCGAGAAGCCGGATGTGTATTTTGAGAACAATGTGGCGCGCGGGGTGCGGCTCTTAAATGCGGTCTGCCGGCACGGGGTGCGCAGGTTTATCTTTTCCTCCACCGCCGCGGTCTACGGCACACCACAAAAGGTGCCAATTACCGAGGATGCGCCTCTGAAGCCGGACAACCCCTATGGCGACACCAAGCGCATCTTTGAGGAACTGCTTGCGGCGTACAGCCGTGCCTACGGACTGCGCTACTGCATCCTGCGCTACTTCAATGTTGCGGGTGCCTATGCCGGACTGGGTGAAGACCATCGTCCGGAGACGCATCTCATCCCGAGGATTTTGCGTGCGGCACTGCGTCCCGGAGAAAAATTTCAGATTTATGGCGACGACTATCCGACCCGGGACGGGACCTGTGTCCGGGACTACATCCACATCTATGACCTGTGCCGGGCGCATCTTCTCGCGATGGAGGCGCTGAAAGATGAAAACCTGATTTACAACCTTGGTTCGGAGACCGGCTACACGGTGAAAGAGGTTTTTGCCACCGCTGCGGCGGCGGTGGGCAAAGAGATTCCCTATGAAGTTGCGCCCCGCCGCGCCGGTGATGTGCCGGTGCTGATCGCCTCAGCCGAAAAGATAAAGAAGGAACTGGGCTGGCGACCGCAGAAGACCCTAGAGGACATCATCAGCGACGCCTGGGAGTGGCACCGCACCCATCCGGATGGCTATCCGGATTAGAGAACTGTCAACCCCGGGCAGAACCGCCGCGTGGTTTCACCGGACAATAGGCCGGTAGATAGCATCTGCAGCTGAGGACCGGTTAACATTGCGGGTTTTCCCTTCAGGAGGAGAAGAAATAAATTGCGGGGTTGTTATGGGCGCTACCTGCGGGATAGTTAACACATCGGAACAGGGAGCAGCCCCGGGGCTAGCCCCCCGGACAAACACCAATTCCGGCTAACTTACGCTCCAGCGAGAGATAACGCCGTTCAGCCGGTTTGCAATTTGTTGCCTTTTATGTAAACTAAAGCTGTGGAGCGTTTCTGCGGTCTGGGTCAGAAACTCCGTGCCCTCCGGCTCGTGGCGGGGCTTACCCAGGAGCAGGTTGCGGCAGCGCTCGGGTTAAAGGGCAGGCAGAGAAGGGTTGTCATCTCCCGGCTGGAACGGGGTCCGGATTTCAACCCCTCCTTAAAACTGGTCCTTGACTATCTGCGCGCCTGCCGGGCAACCCCTGATGACCTGAAAGCCATCTTGGGCGAATACCTCAACACGCCCCTGGTGATGCCAGCGAGCCGCACCGCTCCGCGGCGCACCCGGCAGGACCGCAAGCAGGAACAACTGCGGCAGGTGGCGGCAGGATACCTCCACCGGCAGAAACTGGAATACTTTATCCATCAGGAACTCAACCGGCTCAATTTGCCCTTTTTCCAGCCCGGGCGCCGGATGGCGGCACAGTTTGCCCGGCGGCTGTTTCTTATCCTGTTAGAAGACGAAAGCCAGGACCGGGCGCGGGCAGAAAGGCGGCGGAAAAGGGCAAGGGAGGGCGCGGTGGTAAAGGGTGTGCCGCCGGAGGTTGTCGCCCGGCTGGAGACCGCGGTGTTTAAATTCTTCACCCGCTTAAAAAAGCGGGGCGAACTGGACCGGTTGCCGGGACCGGCAGAGGCGGAGAGGATGATGTCCCGGCCTGGGCGGCGCCGGATTGTCACCGATGAACAACTTTGCCGGGCAGAACACAACCGCAGACTCCTGGAAGAACTGCAACAGTTCCAGCGGCGCCGGGAGCCGATTGTCAACGGTGCGCTGGCGCTCCTGGCGCAGGCAGGGGTAACCGGTCCGGCTCAGGGCAACTACCGTGCCTTCATCAACGCCCTGGTCAACATTGCCCGTGCCACCGCACCCGGCTCAAGGGAGCGCAACCGGGCGCTGGCGCACCTGCGTCAGACCGCCACCCGACCTGCTCACGACCCGGCGCTCCTCTCCCGGCTGGAGGAATTTATCCTCCAAAAATGGGATGAAGGGACTTGACAGAGGGGTGAATTTTGGTATAGATTACTCCGAGATGGTAACGGCACACCGAGGAGATGAAGAATAGGAGGTAAGAGATGAATGAGGACAATGCCCGAAGAATCATAGAATATGTAGTAAAAAAACCAGAAAACATTGGCAAGAATGGATAACCTACTGGGGAGACGGCAATGAAGATCTGTATATCGATAAAAGATAGTTATTGCTTGGCTACGAGCAAATGGGTTTTGAAACGGGTTATTTATGGGAGAGATTTAGAGAACGCGGAATAGCTGATATTAACCGGTTAGGTGAAATGTTAAGTCGCCCAATGCTTAATAGCTACGACCCAAATTTTGCTAGGGGATTAACCAGCCCATTCTATCAAGGGTTACAGAATGGAGATTGTGGTGAGAGTGGCATAAGGTACTATCAAGCGGTAACAGATTGTTTGAATAGGCACAGGCTTAGAGGATTTTGTTGGCAAAATCTTTGGAGAATGTTAGTAACTTGCAGGCATCTAAGCAATAACTACAATGGTAGTTTTTCTTATTTCCTAAAAAGGAAATATGCGAGCTTTCTGGGAAGGGAGGAGATTACCGACGAGGAATTTCTTGCTATATCACCTGAGGACTGGGAGAGCTTTAAAGCAAACACCGAACCATGGGATGAACTATATGGGATAGGCGAAGATATTTTTAATTACATAACCCGCGATATTTGCCGGAATGAAAATGGTAATTGGGTAAGAACCGAGTTTCCGAGGAACTCCTATAAATTAGACTCAGCCAATAAGCATTTTCTTAAGGTTACTGGTATGTATCACTTGATTGGAAGCGGAAATATAGATATTGTTAGCGATAGAGAAGCGGTAGTTGAGTTTCTTAAAGGACTTAACACGGGCTTTGAATTGAGGGATATTGGTAAGGCATTTTACACTTATTGCTCTAACACAGAAGCAGAGAAATTTGGCTTTTGCCGCAATCCAGAACGATGTAGCAAGTGCGGGGTGAACAATATATGTGAAAGAAATATATAAGCATTTTCTTGACGCCATACTTTAACCTTATTAGGCTATCTCAGTAACCAGTGAACGGATGATTAAATTAGAGCCAAAGGATTATAAGAATAGAACATATCTTTCTGCGATAGAGGCGGCTAAACTGTTAGGCATTTCAGTAAAAGCCCTACATAATCTTGCTCGCAAACAAATCATCAAGCCTCAAATTGCTCCCAGTGGGCAGATGCGATTTGATTTGAGAGAGTTAAAAAAATACGAGGCAACTTTTAAGCCCAAGGATACCAAAAGAGTAGAGATTGCTCAGTTAAACATTATTGAGATAAATGGTACCGTCCAAAAGGTGATTGTTAAAAACTCTATGAAGATGGGAGAACTAGAGGATGAAAGTATTCACCTAATGATTACCTCGCCACCCTATTTTGATACTAAGTTGTACGCAAAAGAACCTATTGAAAACGATCTTGGTAATATTCACGATATTGACGAGTGGTTTGAGAAGATAGGGAAAGTTTGGGCAGAGGTTTTCCGGGTGTTACAGCCGGGGAGGAAGGCGTTTATCAACATAATGAACCTGCCGATAAGGCTGGGCACCGGTGGTTTTAGGACGCTGAACTTGGTGGGAAGAACAATAGACCTATGCGAGAAAATTGGCTTTATATTCAAACGTGATATTGTCTGGCACAAGACAAACGCGGTGCGCGCCCATTTTGGTACCTACCCCTATCCTGGTGGAATTTTGATAAACAATATGCATGAGTTTATTCTGGAGTTTGATAAACCAGAAAGGAAGGGATTTAATAAATATGGACACCTAACGAAAGAACAGAAGGAGCGGTCAAAGTTAGACAAGGAGTTCTGGCTTTCAATTAAAAAGAGTGATGTATGGGTAATGAAGCCTCAGGGCAGTGGTGATAGACGAAACCACGTTGCCCCTTTTCCTTATGAACTGCCATTTAGATTAATCAAGGCTTTTAGTTATGTTGGCGAATGGGTTCTGGACCCGTTTGTTGGCTCGGGAACCACCCTTTTAGCAGCGGCCGATTTGAAACGCAATGGGGTCGGTTATGAGATAGTACCAGAAATTGCCTGTGAGGCGGTAAAAAATATTAGGAATCATCCACCTCGAATTTTATGAAATGAAAGCATGAAGTTGAACGGGAAAACAATTTATGCCCAGTCCAGTGATATAAAATCACGCACCTACTTGGAATATCGCAGAGATATGAAGAAAAAGGCAATTGCTGAGTTGGAAATATTGGAATGGTTGCAGAGAAAAGTAAAGAGTTTATTCCCCAAGAGACAGGTAAAAGTCTACAAAGCTGGCGGAGACAGATTCTTGTGGTTCTTGCGTAACGGTGGTGTTTCAAGAGAGCCTGATTTTATTGCTGAGATTAACGGAGAAAAGTTGGGTATTGAATTTCAATATGCCGAAAAAGCGGATTTGGATTTTTATGACTTCAAAGTATCCAAGGTTGCCAAAAAAATTGGAAGCGAACGCAAACCCATTGATGACAAGCTGTTTGTTTACATACACAAGCCCCTACTACAATACGCATTCTTTAAGCCCGCATGGATTGTTAAGAATGGTACATACGGGATGGTAGAAGCTTGGCGTAGTTATGCCTATCGAGTCCCGAAGGAGAAGTTTGAAAGACTGCTTAAACCCGACCCTGCCCTAAAAAGTATTTGTCAAAGAATTGACGCCAAAAATTTTCTTCTTAACTTTCAACATGCCCTTATAGATATACACAAAGAAAAACTTTCTCATATGCTTCAGGGGGTAGTGGATGAGGATAAAATCGTAAAGATAATGCCTAAAGATATGGACAGCTTTTTCAATGTCTGTTTCATTTTAGACAATTTGAACAAAATCCCCCAAAATGCTAACCTCTGGCTTGTTTATCTCTTAAGTTATACCAACTATGTAACCTCGCTTGAAGAGATATCCAAGATTGTCTATTGTCTTGATTTTCTTTACTCCAAAATAAAATTGAGGGGACACGAACTCGGTCAACTGGTGAATAAAGTCAAGGATTTGTTAAAAAAGATAAGAGAAACATATCAGAATGACGGTTCTTATAGGTCGTCTTTACAGGCAAGCCCATTAGACGAAATTAGATATGCTTTGTTTTCGATTAACATTTTAGAGGATTTGGTTCAGGATATGATTTATTATTACTTCGTAAAAGAATTAAAACCAGTAAATAAAATATATGAGAATGTACCAGATGTGGAGAAGACTTGTAACTTGATTAAAGGAGCAACGGAGCGGTAGGGTTATTCCGTGGTTGTTAGGTCAGAATTAGGCGTTTTTACTCTGCGTTAAGCCCGAGGAATTTTAACCGCTATTTAGAATTGAACCCGACTAAAACCGGAATTTCCTGCCTTTGCGTTTTAGTTTTTTCTCGGCGAGTGCGTGGGCAATGATGGGCAGGGCGATGGTGGCATCGCAGTAGCAGACGACCTTGCCCGTATCCGGGAGTTCTTTTCCCCAGGAGACGCCTTCTTCTAAGGTGGCGCCGGAGAGCCCGCCCCACTGGGGCGCATCAGTGGTAATCTGGACCGCATATTTGTGCGGGTAGTAGGTTTCGTCGGTGAGGAGACGTTTCTCTCCTTTTTTGCCCGGGATGCGTTTGTCCGGGTAGAGGAGGTCAGCGGTGACCGCAAAGAGCTGGATGAAGTCTTTGGGCACACCGCCGCCGATGTAGATGACGCCGGTCTCTTTTACCAGTTCGCCCAGTTTCATAAATTCAATGTAGTCTTTCATATTGTCAAGGATGAGGTTGAAACCCCGACTTCTGGCAATCAGCCCAGCATCGCCGTAAGGGCTGTCAACAATCGCCGGGCAGAAGACCGGGACATCGTTTTCCGCGGCAACCGCCACGATGCTTTTTACCCCCTTTTTTGCCAGCCATTTGCCGAAGAGCGCCAGGAATTCCCGGGAGGAGTAGTTGTGGTTTTCGTCCAGGGTGATAATGAAGTCGGCAATCAGTTCGGTCATCTTCAGGTAGTCGTCCTCGCGGCCATAGACATCGTAGTAGCGGTTGAGCCCGTATTTGAAGAGGAGGGCGTCGTCCGTCCGATGTTCGCCCTGGTAGTAGCTCAAGCCCATCGCCTCAACGATGTCTTCGGAGATGTTGGCGCCGGTGGCGACGAGGATGTCAATGTAGTGGTTTTTTATCAGCCAGTTGATTATCTGCCACTGCCCGGTGGTGGAGAGGGAGCCGGTGTAGCCGAGCATGATGGTGACCGCCGGGTCTTTAATCATTGCGGCGATGGTGTCGGTCGCTTCTGCCAGTTTGCGTCCCTGAAAGCCGGTGGCGCGCATCTCCGCCAGCAAACGGGAGATGGTTTTGGGTGTTTTTACCTCAATTGCCTTGACTTTTTTCTGAAGGATTTTCCTTAAGTCCCGCTCCATACGAGTTAATTTAATATCTCTTTCGCCGATGTCAAGAGAGAATTTGCGCCGGTGCGGTGGCGGTATTTGCCACTTGACTTTGGGCGCCCGGTGGTTAATTTAGAATTATGAAGAAGGTCGGTATTGCTGGTGCCACCGGTCTGGTGGGTGAGACGCTTTTAAGGCTCTTGGAGTCGTTCCGGTATGAGATTGAGGATTTAAGGCTTTTTGCCTCGCAGCGCAGTGCCGGGACAAGGGTGCGTTTCCGGGACCAGGAGTATGAGGTGCAGGAGGTGACGGTGGAGGGTTTCTCCGGTGTGGAGATAGCGTTTTTCTGTCTGGAGAATGAACTGGCGGCACAGTTTGTGCCGGAGGTGGCGAAGTTGTGTCCGGTGATTGATAAGTCAAGCGAGTTCCGGCTCCGGGATGATGTGCCGCTGGTGGTGCCGGAGGTGAACCCGGGGGCGCTTGCCGGTCATAAGAACATCATCGCCAATCCGAACTGCACGACGATACCATTGGTGGTGGCGCTCTATCCCCTGCATCAGGAGTTCGGGCTGAAGGAGGTTTTTCTGGCATCGTATCAGTCGGTGTCCGGTGCGGGAAAGAGGGCGCTGGAGCAGCTTTATTATGAGTCGGAGTTTTTTGTCCTGCATCAGCCTCCCGATACCACAGACAGTCCGTTGCCGGCGCAGATTGCCGACAATGTGATTCCCCGGATTGGTGAGGTTGATGAACGGGGGAGGAGCGCGGAGGAGAGGAAGACAATCCTGGAGACACAAAAGATTCTCGCCCTGCCGGAGTTGCTAATCAATTCCACCTGTGTGCGGGTGCCGGTTACGGTCGGGCACTGTCTGGCGGTTACCTGCCGGTTTGAGAGGCTTGTTGATTTAGCACGGGCGCGGTGGGTGTTGAAAGCGGCGCCGGGGGTGGTGTTAAAGGAGGATAAGGAACCGTTGACACCGGTTCTGTGCCGGCGCCGGAATGAGGTGTTTGTCAGCCGGGTGCGGGCAGGGGCAACACCGAATGATTTGAGCCTCTGGGTTGTTGCGGACAACCTTTATAAGGGTGCGGCGACCAACGCCCTGCAGATTGCTGAACTGGTGCTGGCGAAAGAGGGGTAGTTATGCAGAGTGTTTTTGTGGTGCTGGGTTTACTGGTTGGGCAGGTTTTTGCCGGCTTGCCGGTGGATGAGTTTTTGCCGGGCAAGCCGGGCTGGAATAAACTGCCACCGCCGGTGGTGTTTGCCGAGTCTTTACACTCCTATGATGTCCGGCACTACCGGCTGGATATTGACCTACCGATGACCGATGCCAGTTACACCGCGCACGAGCGGATAACAATCAAGAGCAATCTGCCGCTGCTGGACACCCTGAGTTTTGACTTTGCCGGGCTGGTGTGTGACTCGGTCAGGCGCAACGGTGTCCCGCTCAATTTCTCCACGCCGCCGGGGTTGCTGACCATCACCCTTGATGTCCCGCTACCGCAGGGCGAGTCCACGGTGATTGATGTCTTCTTTCATCGGGAGCCAGCCGCCCAGCAGATTGGCTTTTTCTTTGCCCGACCGCCGACGGTGCGTTATGCCCATGCGATGACCTGCGGCTGCCCGCGGGACAATCACTACTGGTTTGCCTGCTGGGACTGGCCCTATGACAAGGCGGAAAGGGGTTGCGAGATTAACCTGATTGTGCCGGACACATTTCAGGCGTGCGCCAACGGGCTGCTGGATTCGGTTACGATTGTGCCGGGGGGCAAGAGGAAGTTCTGGTGGCGCCATCCCTATCCCATCTGCACTTATCTGATGACCTTTTCCGCTTCCCGTTTTGCCCGCTGGGACACAGTTGTTGTTTGCCCGAATGGCGCTACCGTGCCGTTGATTTACTATATGTGGCCCGAGGATTCCGCGGCAACAAGGAATGGCTACCGGCGGGTGCCGGATATGATGATTTATTTCAGCGATACCAGCCGGTTTGGTCCTTATCCGTTTGAGCGGTTTGGTATGGTGCCGGGTTATTACGGGTTTCCCTGGGGCGGGATGGAGCACCAGACCCAGGTGATGCTGCATACCAGTTTGATTGGCGGTGGCGGTGAGGCGACCATCTGTCACGAACTTTCCCATATGTGGTGGGGTGATATGGTTACCCATGTCGGTTATGCGGATGTGTGGCTCAATGAGGGGTTCGCCACCTGGGCGGAGTGTCAGTATATGGGCTATCTTAACGGCCGGGACTACTTCCAGAACTACATCCGCGGCAAGGCAAGGCAGTACTTTAATCAGCACCGGTCCCGGGACTTTCCTATCTACAACCCACCCTGGAATGAGATTTACAATTACGGGATTGTTTACTGCAAGGGCTCCTGGATATTAAGGATGCTTGAGTTTCTTACCGGTGATACCGCCTGGCAGACGCCCGGCATATTCTACCGGGCGCTGCGCACCTATGCTGACTCCTTTAAGTACGGCACGGTGGCGACCGCGGACTTCCAGCGGGTTGTCGAGCAGGTCACCGGTATTGCTCTGGACACCTTCTTCAATGAGTGGGTTTATGACCGGGGCTATCCGCGCTTTTATCTGAACTGGACAAAGGTGCCGGTGGGTGACTCCTTTGCGGTTTATATCGCGCTCATACAGCGCAACGACACCAGTTCCTGCCCATTTTTCCACATCCCTTTGCCGGTGCGGTTCAACCTGGCGGGTGAAAGTGTCCTGGTCACGCTTTATTCGCAGGATACGGTTTATCTGGATACATTTGTCTTTGCCCGGGAGCCGCTCTCGCTTACCGTTGACCCGGACAACTGGATTCTGGACAGCACCACGGTTAATCAGGTCGGCAATGAGGAAATGACCTCCCTTGTGCCGGCACGGATAGTGGCGGTCAAACCCAATCCGGCAAAGGGCAGGGTGGACATCTACTTCTCGAGCCAGATAAAAAAACCGCTTTTTCTCTATGACCGCACCGGCAGACTGGTGGCAAAAATAAATTCAGCCGGTCAGCAGATGACCTGGGATTGCCGGGATGATAATGGTCAGCGGTTACCGGCCGGGGTTTATTTCCTGCGGCTGGATGGGGCGGTTGACCGGGACATCCGGCTGGTGCTGGTTGAGTAATGGCAGATTTACCTGCCTTGACTTCTGTTTTCCGGGATGGAAAATATAAATTAAATAGCAAGGAGTAAGGCGATGAAGAACCTTTTTGTTGTCCTGTTCGTGATTCTCTTTTTTGTTTTTTGCGGCGGGCAGAAGCCAGCCGCAAAGACTGAAAAGCCGGTGACAACCACGACCGAATCAATACCGGCAGCGGTTGCGGAGTCGGTGCCAGCAGTGGAACCGGCGCCGGTGACGGGTGAAAAGGAAGTGCCTGAGCCGGCACCCGCTGCGGAGCAGTCGGTGGTGAGCGAGAACAAGCCTGCGGAACTGCCCAAACTGTGGGACTTCTTTGCCACCTGGTGCCCGCCCTGCAAAAGACAGGCGCCGATAATTGAGGAACTGGCAGCCGAATACAAAGGGCAGATTGAGATTCGCTCCATTGACACCGACAAAGAGCAGGAACTGGCAAGGAAGTTTAACATCCAGGCGATACCGACATTAGTATTTCTTGACGCCACCGGCAAAGAACTCTCCCGCCATGTCGGCTTCTTCTCGAAAGACTCAATCATCGCCCGGTTCCGGGCGCACGGATTTATCAGGTAAAAGGCAAGTCCGGGTAAAGCAAGAAAGAAAACTCCTGGAGGCGGATGGGCATAAGATTGTCCAGAAGGGCAAAAGGTGGGTGGTGTTAGACTACCAGTCGGCTTTGGTTAGCTAATTGTTTCCTTCCGGTGAATATTGCTTACTGGCTCAAGTATAAAGAAATTTCCGGGCGGTAACGAAGGTTTGGGTGAGTGCTGTAACGGCACGAACTGCAAAGCATAGATAGGGCAGAGCGATATCAACCTTTGTGTTGGGCGCTGTCGGACAAAGACGGGTTTTATATTTCAGAACTATCTGACTATATTCCCATTTCTATCGGTCTTGATAAGATAGACATCTTTCTCGCCAGCGCCAAAAGACTCAGTCCAGCCGGCGATGATATATCCGCCGTCTGAAGTCTGCTGAACCGAATTGCCCTCGTCATAAGTTGGTCCGCCAAATATCCTCTGCCAGATGAGATCCCCATTTCCATCGGTCTTAAGAAGACACACATCATCCCAGTTACCACCAAAAGACCCGGAATAGCCGGCGATGATATATCCGCCGTCTGAAGTCTGCTGAACCGAATTACCCCAATCAGAATTCTCTCCGCCGAGTATCCTCTCCCGGAGGAGAACGCCATCTTCATCAGTTTTGATGAGATAGACATCTTTCGCGCCAGCACCAAAAGAATAGGTCACGCCGGCGATGATATATCCGCCGTCTGAGGTCTGCTGAACC
>FWPU01003890.1_pt1 | contig 36162 bp, 32 predicted proteins | sample 2228361 | NCBI WGS metagenome assembly FWPU01 (sample SAMEA103939777, study PRJEB20133) | metagenome
GAAAATCTTTCTTAAAAGTTCGAAAGGTGCAGTTTGTATGATTTTTCCTCCTAAAGAATTTGTATAGTTGTGAATCAGGAATGACTCTGTGTACCACAGTTCATTTTGGAGAGGAATAAATTCCTTGCAAGATAAAATCTTCTTTGTTTCAGGAGTGGCATTATGGGATATCACCATGGCTCTTATGTCATTATTTAATGATTGAAGCCCCTTCTCCGCCGGATTCTGTCCGAGTCTATGCCGTCCTTTTGTAAGGGCAGTAAATCTCGTTATGTTTACACCTGAACAGTAGATATGCTTATTGCCCTCAAGTGGTTTTATCACAAAAAACATAAAATCATTCATGTATTCCATAATCACTCTCCATAATTTATAGTTTATCAAAAGAGACTGAAAAAGTCATGATTAAATAATTAAGGAAGTTGTCGGTCGTGTTTTTGTTGTGAAGGATTCAATTAGAGTAGACAACTGCAAAGAATGTAATAGATAGTTTTAAGTTTGATTAAAGAAAAGATAGAGGATGGTATTTCCCACCTCAAAAACTTTGGAATCAGTTATGAGGATTATTAATGAATATGAGTTTTTGCTATTTATCTGAATCGAAGATACATTGTGAAAACAGGAACATTTATTATGCACAAAGCGATGTTACTTTTTTTCATTATTTCAATGTTACCTTGAGTATCATTTATATGTTTTTTTTTAAAAAAAAACTTAATTTATGGTATTTATAGTTCTGGCATAGAAATTGAATATCCTTTTTTATGTTAAGGTTTTTTAAAAAAGAAACAAGGGAGGAAGAGGCTGTTGCAAAGGAATTTGTCGTAGTTGATACAGAACTGACAGGGCTCGACGAGAGAACAGATAGCATCGTTTCAATTGGAGCCATATTGATGAAGGAAAAGAGTATAATGTTAGGGGAGGTATTTTACAGAATCCTGAATCCAGGTTGTAAACCTAAGAATGATACTATTCTTGTCCATAAATTAACTCCGCAAGAGATTGAAAAATGTCCTGATATTAAAAATATTCTTAAAGAATTTCTGACTTTTCTTAAAAATAGAATAATTGTTGGTCATTATATCGATATCGATTTAAGATTTCTAAAGAAAGAAATAAAAAAATGGTTGAAGATAGATTTCAATCCATTTTCAGTCGATACATATATTATTTTTAACTGGTTAATAGAGAGAGGACGGATATCCAGTAAGTATAAAAGTGCAAAGACACTTATTGATATAGCAAATATCTTTAACATTAAAGTTGAGTTAATCCATGATGCTTTATACGATGCGTTTATTACAGCCCAAGTTTTTCAGAGAGAGATCGCAATTATTCAATCAATAAGTCAATCATGGTTTGATTTAGTAAGAAAAATAGGTGAACCTGGTTTACACAGGTATAAGTCTTATCAGACTCAATACTACATTTAAAGGAGGTAAACTTATGAAGCAAGCAATACCTGAATCAATCCAAAGATGGTATTGGAGAAAAGTCAAGCAAATCACATTGATATTCCTGCTCGTGTGGATTACCATCGCCATTATCCTGCCCGCAATTGCGCCACAGTTTAAAAAAGTTCAGATTGGTGCACTACCACCGCTTAACTGGTACATTAACGCCTTCATTGTCATCGTCATCGGGATTATCACAATCTTCGTATATGCAAGGGTTATGAATCGCCTTGATCAAGAATTGAAGAAAAAAATAGAACAGGGAGGTGCTGAATAATGAATCCGACGAGAAGAAATACTCTAATCACAGCTATTGCAGTAATTATTCTTTCTGCAATAGCCTATCCAATAGGAGGAGAGTTTTTAACCTCCTTAACACTTATTGTCGGCTCCATTGTGGTATATCTGGTTCTTGCGATCACCTTACGTTCAAAAAGTACTGCAGATTTTTATGTGGCAGGTCGAAAAATTTCTCCATTTGTTAATGGTGCAGCAACAGCAGCAGATTGGATGTCTGCAGCAAGTTATCTCTCCATGGCTGGAATAATAGCCGTTCTCGGTTATGATGCTTTACCCTATATTATAGGATGGACATTAGGGTATACTATGATGTCTTTCACGATTGCACCATTTGTTCGCAAATCAGGAACTTATACTGTGCCTGAACTTATCGAGACCCTTGCAGGACATTGGCCAACTGCTCGTGTGATTGCTGTTGTTATGGTCTTTATCACATCCCTTACCTATCTGACTGCCCAACTTATGGGGGTCGGTGTCGTCTTCAGCCGCTTTCTCGGTATTCCAGCAACCTTAGCAGTCTTTGTTGGTGTATTTGGTTCTCTGGCCTATGCCTGGACAAGTGGATGGCGAAGCATCACGTGGGTTCAATTTCTCCAGTACTGGGTTCTTATTTCAATGTATCTTTTGCCAGTCTTCATTGCCTCTTACTACTTAGGCCTTCTTCCTATACCACATCTTGAATATGGAAAGCTTGTATCAGAGATTCAAGCTATTGAAACAGCTCAGAATATAACGCCTTTGTGGTCAGAGCCATTGGCAAGAGCCTTTGGTGGAGGAAAAGGGCTTTTAAACTGGCTCATGGCAGCTGTTGTTCTCATGCTTGGAACTATGGGATTACCTCACATCCTTGTAAGGTTTTATACCGTGCCCACCATTCATGGAGCCCGTGTGAGTGTTGGATGGGCACTCCTGTTCATTGGTATTCTTTACACAACAGCCTCTATATATGCAGCAATAGCTCGTTATTCTTTCAGTCAGCTCTGGGGTAAACCATTAGAGGTGGTCATGAATACTTCATGGGTTCAGAAGTGGCTTCCCACTGGACTTATAAAAATAAAAGATACAAACGTAGATGGAATTATTCAGGCAGCTGAAATTACCTTTCATAGCGATATCGTGGTGGTTGGCATGCCAGACATGTTTGGAATGTTCTGGCTCATCTCTCCTCTGGTGGCTGTTGGTGGTTTGGCTGCGGCTTTATCAACAGCAGATGGTCTTCTTCTTGCAATGTCAACTGCAATATCCCGTGATATATACAAAAGATTTATAAAACCCGATGTTTCTGAGGCAGGAGAGGTCTGGTTTGTAAGGATTGCTCTGGTTATTATTGCTGCATTCGGTGGTTTCTTAGGATACCTGTCTTTAAAAGATCCTAAGTTTGCAAAATATGTTGCGCTGCTTGTGGGATGGGCCTTTGTGTTTGCACAGGCCTCATTTACACCTGTCATTCTTCTTGGTATTTTCTGGAGACGACTTAATCGTTATGGTATTGTGTCAGGAATGCTTGTGGGTATGGCAACTGCTATTCCATATATATTGGCTGTTGGAATCTTCGGGGCTAAACCGATTGCGATTGGAGGTCAGCAGATTGGAACAATAGCATGGGGCATCGTGGCTTTCTTTGCGAATATAATTACTGCAATAGTAGTTTCTCTTATTACTCGTCCTGAGGGTAGGGAAAGAGAGGAATTCATTAAGATGATGCGCCTGCCTGAATAGGTCTTTATGTATCTTTCCGGGGTTGAGGTGGCCAGATCACCTTAGCCCCGGGCTTAAAAGCTGTAATAACAACGAGTTTAAGACGACCCCATCTATAAACTTGAGTCACAGCAAGACGAATTCCTTCATATTCATCATAACCAAAGACCCTTTTTCCATTTGTGATCATATCAAGAAGTCCTTTACTTTCATCAAAAATACTGATAGGGCGTTTCAATCCTCCTTTCTGAACCGAAATAAAAAGATTCCATGCAAACATATCCTCACGATGGCGTAAGGACTTTATCTCAACAAGTCCTTCCGCATACTTTACAAGTCTTTCCAGAACTTTTTCCGTTTCATTCATAACATTAAACTCCTTAATTTTTATACTGTGTATTATTTTATATTATACCTGTAAAATAAAGATAGACTCCTGTCACTTAAGACGAAACATTGAGGTGAAAGAGTCTTTAATTGGCAATATGCTATTCTTAGTAGAGCTATTATATATAATATAGAGATTGTGTGTTATAATTATTTTTAAATCAATGGATATAAAAGAATTTTTAAAACAAATTATTTTTTTTGGTAGTCTTTCCGATGAGGAAATTGATACTATAATTGCTACATCTCAAATAATTACATACAAAAAGGGAGAAATCCTGTTCAAGGATAAAGGTGAATCTTTTGAGAATTCTTTCATTATTTTAGATGGAGAGGTTTTGCTTGAGAAGCATTCACAACCACTTGCCACTTTAAAAAAAGGTGATTTTTACGGAATAGTTTCGCTTACTGGTGAAAAGTTATATGCTGATACTGCAAAGGTTATAAGGGACGACAGTAAAATTTTACATATAAAAAATCAAATTCTTTCATCGCTTTTTAAAAAAGATAAAGATTTTTCAGGAAATATAACCGATAAGATTCATAAACAGACAGTAAGGGATTCTTTTAATGCGGAAAGGCTTCTTAAGGTAAGGATAAAGGATTTAAAACTCAAGAAGCCCATTTTTATTAGTAGTGAACTGAATATAACAGAAACTGCTAAAAAAATGACAGAAAACGATGCTACCTTTTGCCTTGTTCAAAAAGATGGCGAGACAGGCATAATTACAGAGCGAGATATTATTAAAAAAGTCCTTGCGAGAGAACTGAATCCATCAACTGTAAAGGCAGAGGGTGTAGCATCATTTCCAATTATTTCGATGGACTCCTCGGAACCGCTTTTTAATGCCCTTCTTACAATGGCAAAGCATGGAATAAGGAAGCTGGTTGTAAAAGATGGAGGTGCAATATGGGGGGTTTTGGATGATAGAGTTATCATCTCTCATGAAAGCAAGAATATCCTTTTTATAATTAAAGAGATAGAAAAGGCAAAGACTGTAGCAGATCTTGCATACATATATTCTCTTGTCAGTGAGAGTATTATTGAGGGAGTAATGTCTGGCCTTGATCCAGAATATGTAGGAAAATATATATCTGAGCTTAATGACCGTTTTATGATAAAGGTTGCTCAGTTTGTTGAGGAAGAATTGGGGGAACCTCCATGTCCATATTCTATTTTAGTAATTGGCTCAGAGGGCAGGCGGGAGCAAACACTTAAGACAGATCAGGATAATGCATTAATATTTGATGGAGGTCCAGAACATGATGGGTATTTCGAAAAATTTTCAAACAGATTCATAGATTATCTTTTACGGATAGGTTTTCCGCCATGTCCGGGCAAGGTTATGATTAATAATCCCTACTGGAGAAAAAATAAAAAAGATTGGTTTAAAGAGATTCATGAATGGATGGAAAATCCTGTACCAGAACATGTTGTAAATATTAGCATATTTTTTGATTTCAGAAATGCTTTCGGGGATGAAAATCTAGCAGAAGAACTCTGGCAATTTATATTTGAGAGGATTAATAAATCCAAACCTTTTTTACCTTTTCTTGCGTCAGGAGCAATTAAATTTAAACCCCCTTTAGGGTTTATGAGCAGATTGCAGACTGAGAGAGAAGGAGAACATAAGGGTGAAATCGAGATTAAAAAATATGGTACCTTTCCAATATCACAGGGAATCAGGGTTCTCTCATTGCAGCATGGAATAAGGAATACAAATACTTTTGAGAGAATCAGGACTCTCAAGAAATCTTCCGTTTTAACCTCAGAATTTGCAGTAGATTTAGAAGAAAGTTATAGATTTACAATGTCACTCAGACTTAAATCACAGGCAAAAATGATCAGAAACAACATTCCACCTGATAATTATATTAATCCAAAAGAATTATCAAGGACTGAGAGGAAAATCCTGAAAGAATGTTTTAAAAAAATTGAAGAATTTCAAAAACTCCTTTTTGACATCTTTAACTTGCGATATTTCTCTTGATTCTTTAATGATAATTTATAAAAAGGTTTAACCATTCAAAAACTTATTTACCAGTTTTATCAACTCTTGGGTCTGTATAGGTTTTGGAAGGTATGCATTGGCACCAAGGGAAAGTGCCCTGTTCTTATCCTCTTCTGCGCCTTCTGTGGTTATTATGATTACAGGTATATCCTTGTATGAAGGATTGCTCCTGAGGAGGCTCAAAAGTTTGAGCCCATCCATGACAGGCATATTTATATCTGCTAGTATAAGGTCAACCTTTTCTGCAGAGAGTTTTTTGAGGGCATCTACACCATCTGTTGCCTCAATGACCGTCGAATTCGGTATTCTTTTCATTGCAAAGGATATCAATTGTCTCATTGTGGGTGAATCTTCAACAACGAGTATAGTGGGCATATTACCTCCTCGGTTTTTCCTTTAACAATTCGAGGAAACTCTGTATGGTTGTTAGTTTCCTCTCTGATTGAGTATAAAGTTTTGCTGAAAAGATGGCGGTTGCTGCATGTCCTGCAAGGAGGTTAAAAAGTTCATAATCCACAGGACTGAACTGTTTCTTCTGGATGAGCAAAGAGTAGATCGCTATTACACCTATAACATGCTCCTTAATCTTCAGGGGGATACAGACTATCGGTTTATCAGGACTTGCTTCTTTAATGGCTTCCAGTGATTCTGCAAAATAACTCTCACCATCTTTTGCCACCCTGCCAATGGTAGATTCTCCGAGAATAAATCTCGGCAAATCATAGAGGCTTATTCCCTCTGAAGCAACAGGCTCAAGTTCATTGGTCTTCTCATTCATTAGATAGATAGCAAATCTTTCTGCGCCGATGAGATTTATTATGATCTCGAGGACAATCTTCAGGACCTCATCGAAATCAAGGGTTGAGTGTAATTGATAACTCGCCACATAGAGATTGGCAAGGTTATTATTTTCCTGCTCTATCTCGACATACTTTTCTGCAAAGTCTCTGTTTTCCGCTTCTACCTTTGCATACCTCTCTTTCAGGGAATTCAATTCTTCTTCAAGGGCAGAAATCCTCTCTTCATAGAGTCTTATCCTTGCCTCATCACCTGATCTCTTAAGTTCTTCTTCAAGCTGTGCAACCCTGTATCTCAATCTCTCATTCTCTTTAAGGATCTCTTTTGTAAACTCCTCTCCCCTTCTGAATAACTGTATGAATTCCTCTGCCTTTTTTATAATATTACTATCTTTTTCCATCCCTTATATCTCCTTTTTTCCTGAAATCTTTGTTAATTCTTCAGGTATAGCATAGAGTGGTAATATTCTGTCAACCGCTCCTGTCTTGATTGCCTCATTGGGCATTCCAAAGACTACAGCGGTCTCTTCAGACTCTGCTATAGTATAACCACCTTTTGATTTTATTTCCAGTATTCCCTTCACACCGTCATTACCCATTCCTGTGATAACAACACCCATTGCTTTGTGACCGTATATGCTGGCAATGGAATGTAACATTCTGTCAACAGATGGAACATACCTGTCATCTCTAGCAGGTGTTAATAGATTTATACGAACCTCGGCACCTTTTTTCTCAAAGACCATATGATGTCCACCTGGACATATATATGCAGTAGACCTTTTAACAATCTCACCGTCTTCTGCCTCTTTTACCCTAATTCTTGATGTCCTATTGAGACGATCAGCAAGGGAAGTGGTGAACCCCTTTGGCATATGCTGGCTCACAAATATTGATGGTCTAAAATTTTCCGGCAGTCTCGGTATTATAATGCTCAATGCCTGAGGTCCACCGGTGGATGAACCTATACCGATAGCCTCAACATCCCTTCTTTCCGTGTCAGGCAATGTTGTTTTTGAGATATTACTGCCTAATTCACCAAAAAGATTGATATTTTTCTTTAATCTGTCGAGACTCATCTCTCTGACAGCCATTACCTTTTTAATAAGGTCATCCCTTATATTCTGTAATTCAATTGATGCCCTTGGAGTTGGTTTTGCTATAAAGTCAACCGCTCCTGCATCCAATGCCCTGAATACAGTCTTTGTGTCTGAGTATGAACTGACAACCAAAACAGGTGTTGGTCTTTCTTTCATTATATATCTCAAAAAGGCAAATCCATCCATCTCGGGCATCTCGATATCAAGGGTTATGAGGTCCGGCTTAAGCTTGAGGGCCTTTGAAATGGCATCTATACCATCAGTGGCGATCCCCACCACCTGAACGCCATCAATGCTCTCGAGTATCCTCCTGATGGTCTGCCTGCTGTAAGCTGAATCATCGACCACAAGAACCCTGATTACATTGTTACCACTCATATCCCTTGTTCTTTCTTTCGTCCTCCAGAGGCTCAATCTTCTGGTAGACCATATCATTTTTTAGATGTTTCAATGTAAATGCGGTAGAAATACTTATTAATGATTCCGCATGACCGAGAATTAGATAACCCCCATCATAAAGTTTATTATATAACATATTTATCACTTTTTTCCTTGACTCCATGTCAAAATATATCAGGACATTTCTTAAGAAGATTACATCCATTTTGTTAACCATGCCTGTCTTCAAAGGATCGAGTAGATTCAGATAACTGAAATTAACGAGTTCTTTAACGCTATCCTTTATCCTCCATTGATTGTCACCTTCTTGTATAAAATATTTGTTGATATAATAAGAGTCTGTGGTCCTGAATGAATTCTTTGTGTAGATACCCCTCCTTGCAACCTGTAGTACCCTCTGACTTATGTCGCTTCCAAGGATCTCCACATTCCAGCCATGAAAGTGCCCCTCTTCAAGAATGAGCATCGCTATGGTGTAAGGTTCCTCTCCTGTGGAACAGCCTGCTGACCAGATCCTCAAGCTCTTTCTGTCATTATTCTTTTTTCTTAATTCCGGGAATATCTCCTCTCGAAGGGCCTTGAATTGAGATGACTCTCTGAAAAAATATGTTTCATTAACAGTAAGGATATCCATTATGAGTTTAAGCTCATCATATCTCTGGGGACTGTAGAGAAGATACCTGTAGTAGTCTTTAAAATCATTGAACTGGAGAGAGTCGAGTCTTCTTGTCAATCTTCTTTCGAGAAGATATTTCATTGAATCATCGAAGAATATACCGCAGTAATTCCTGATGAGATCCCTCAATAGTTTAAATGTCTCATCTGTCATGTTGATAACTCTTGGACCAAAGGAATTAAGATTTAAATGTCCTGGTGAATATGCAGGTGATGTCTTTCTGTTGATGAAATCTTTTTCATCAATCTTCGAATCATTATCTGAGACGGTAAAAGAGGGCTTTCTATATTCCTTGGGCATGAAAATACTCCACCAGGTATTTTTTAATTACAGGGTCTTCTTCTGAATCAAGGAGTTTCTCGAGTTCCTTTCTTACTGAAGGTCTTTTGCTCAAAGAAAGCACATTAACTGCTGCCATCCTTATTGCCCAGTCCTCATGGAAAAGAAATGGAATAACATATTCTTCTATATTTTTATCGAGAAATCCCCTGAGGGACTCTATGGCTGTTCTCATTATCTCCCTGTCACTGTGGTTGATCATCCTAAGGATTGCGGATAAGGCTTTATCTCCTCCAATCATAGAGAGGGATTCAATTGCGGTACTCACAACGAAACCATTCGAACTCTCAAGAAGATTAATAAGTTCAGGTATAAATTCTTTATCATGCGTTTCACCTATAATCTTCAGAACAGCAACCTTTACGGTATCATCCCTGTCCCTGAGTAACATCCTCAATATCTCCCTATTTTCAGTCTTTTCCTCCGAAGAATCAGTAATCGCATATCCAATCGCCTTGATGGAAGAAATCCTCACATCCCTGTCTTCATCCGTGATGGCAAATCTGAGATATCTCATAGCCTCTTTTCGAATGGATGACGGAAAACCCGGATTCAATACAATCTCTTTGAGACCCTGCGCTGCAGAATACCTCACGGATACATCCTCATCCTTGGATGCAAAACCGATAGCATGGGTGATTTCCATTAAGAGTTCGGGATAAAATGGCAGTATCCTGCCGAGGAGTCTCACGGAATTCTTTCTCAATATCCTGTGAGGGGATTTAAGATTTTCGAGCAATCTCTTTACATCGAGACCTTTTCTCAGTTCAAAGAGTGCATCAATTGCTGCCTCCTGAACATCATCATAGGGATCAAGAAAAAGGCCCTCTATAGGTGGAACTGCCCGTGGATTACCAATCATCGCAAGAGCCCTTGCTGCATTTGCCCTCACATGTCCGTCTACATCATCCAGTAGTTTTAAAAGATGGGGATAATATATTTCATTTCTTACCTCACCAGCTACCTGGACTATTATCCTTCGCACATAAGAATCCTCTGTTCTGAAGAACTCAAGAATTCCCTCAGGTCTTGTTCTGGCTATAAATACAAGGGCATTCTTTGCATCCTGTGAAAATTCCTCCTCTTCTGATATCGTGAGGAGTTCTCTAATTGCCCGCGGATCTGAAAGCAATCCAAGGAGTATTATTGATGAAGCCTTGGTCTCCTTTTTTGGGCTCTTTGTGAATTTAAGAAAAAATTCAAGAAGATTATCTCCAAGAATGTTACGGAGTTTATTGACTATTACATCAGGATTCATGCCTTTATGATAGAATTTAACAAGGCACTTAATAGCTTCCTCCTGAACAGACCTCTGGGAGTCTCTTAGCATCTCTACAACATTTTCGAGGGTTGAAGGTTCCGCAAATTTTCCGAGGGCTTTAAGAACAGGAACTCTCAGGGTCTTCTTGGAGAGGGCATCGATGAGATAAGGGATTGCCCTTTTATCACTAATTCTTCCAAGTGCGTCTGCAGCAGGATAGGCTGTCCAGACATCGTCTCCCTTCAATATCTCTATGAGTGCATCGACGACAGACCTCTCCTTTATCCTGCCAAGATGTTCAACCGCTGTCACCTTCACATTCTCATCTTCATCCTTTAATGCCCTGAGCATGAGGGGAATGGCAAGGGGATCGTTTAATTCACCAAGTATATCTATGATAAATTTTCTCACATCCCTGTTATCTGTGTTGAATGCCCTTATAAGATAGGGTGTGGCTTTTTTGCCGAGTCTCGTAAGGCCTTCTATGGCGGTATTCCTTGCTCCAGCATTATCATCAAGATAGAGGAGGCCTATAAGGAGGTCTATATATTCTTCTATCTGATAATCCTCGAGGAGTATATCGAGGCCTGTCTTTCTTATCCTCCATGACTCATCCTTTAAAGAATCAATAAGTATGGAGATCGTCTCTTTTGATTTTCTGCCCTTAAGACCTTCAATATATCTCCTTCTTTTCTCTATTTCGGATTCTACGAGCATTTTATCTCTTTACCTCACATTCCTTTATGGTTTCTTTAAGACTCAATCTTTCCTCTTTGGTCAGTATATTTTCGAGATTCAGAATGATGATGACCCTGTCAGGTTTTTTTGCAAATGATTTAAGGTACTCTGTCCTGAATCCTTTAAAGTAAGATGGCACATCTGATATCTCCTTCTCATCTATATCGATGATCTCCTCAACACTATCGACCCTTAGACCGAGTCTGTCACCTTCATACCTAATGATGATAATCTTTCCGAGAACTGAACTCTCAATCTCGAGTCTCTTTCTTAAGTCTATGAGAGGTATTATTATGCCTCTCAGGTTAATTATTCCTTCAAGGAAGTTAGGTAATTCAGGCATGCTGAAGACCTTTGGAGGTCTTATAATCTCTATGACTCTGTTGATCTCAATACCAAAATCTTTATCCTCGAGTTTAAAAATAACATACTTCATAAAATCCTTCTTTTAACCTCCTAATATATTTCAAGACTCTTCATCATCAATCTTATCTTTCCATAATCAGCATCCTGTGCCTCTATGAATCCTGTATATGAAGGATCGATGGATTTGAGAATTTTCAATCCATTCTCATTCGATGTAAGTCTCAATATGACATCCTTTAGGATCTCTTCCTGTTCTTCACTCAAATTATTGATGCAGATGTTGAACTCAGGAATCTCTTCGGAGATTGCGAGAATCCTTAAACCTTTATCTTTGAATTGTTCTGCAGTCGATTCCCTCACACAACCTGCATCAAAATCTCCCCTGAGAACCGCAAGAGCTATATCGTCATGGTGTCCAAGAAATGTATAAAATTTTAGATCCTTCCCATCTATTCCATTCTCCTTGAGCATAGCTCTCGGTACTATGTGGCTCGATGTGGAGAGTTCATCTCCAAATGCGAATGTCCTGCCCTTGAGGTCTTTTATGACCCTGATATCACTATCATCCTTCACTATAATTACAGAATGGTGAAATGGTCTTCCATTCCGTAACGCCTTCAGTATCACCTTTACACCGTATCTCTGATGTGCCTCGATATATGTTGAAGGGGTCATGAAGGCAATCTTAGTTATACCCTCTCCAATCTCCCTCACTGCTGTCTCGAAATCCAATGGAACCCTTAATTCTATCCTTTCACCAATTGATTCTGTGAGATATTCCACTAGTGGAAGGAATCTTCTGTACATCTCAGAGGGTAACTCAAGGGGCACAACACCAAACCTCAATATATCCTTTGATAGTTCCTGAAGTCTGAATCTCTCCATCTCAGCATTCAGGAGGTCAAGGTTTTTAACGAGTTCCTTCACTGATTTCTGTATTATGAATGATGTAAACCTGTTCTGATCAGGTATCTCCTTAAAACCGAAAAGAGAGTTCATAATCTGTGCTGAACCGATTTTCTGTTCATTGATTGCATTGGATATAACCTGGGTCTTTTCTGAAATTAGATCGATTGCCTTGGCGATCTGTTTTATGCTTTTGGTCTGTTCGTCAGTCGCTAAATTGACCCTCTTTGTTACATCCTTTGTCTTTTCTATGGACTTCATGATGAGATTGGTTCCTTTTGATTGTTCCTGTGTTGCACGACTTACACTCTTCACTATCCTCATCATATCCTCAAGGGAGCTTTCGATCATCCCAATAGCCTTTTCCTGTTCCTCTGTCGCACGCTCAATAGCCCTTGCCATCTCAGATGATGCCTCAGAACTTTTTAGAATCCTTGTGAGTGCCTCTTTCAATTCAGTGCTCAACTCCAGACCATCATACACAACCCTTTGAGTATCCTTAATAGCATTCACTGCATCCTCAATCTCCCTTTTAACATTCTTTATTAGAGAAGATATCTCCTGAGTCGAGAAGGATGTCCTCTCAGCAAGACTCTTTATCTCATCTGCAACGACCGAGAATCCCTTTCCATATTCACCAGCCCTTGCAGCAAGGATTGCTGCGTTGAGTGCGAGGAGATTAGTCTGGTCTGTAATCTCATCGATAACAGTGATTATCTTGCCAATATCCTCAGACCTTTCACCGAGTCTCATGATGATCTGTGCCATGCTCTCAACAGTATTTTTAATCTTTTCCATGCCTGATGACATCTTTTCCACAGCAGTAAGACCGAGGGTGGATGCATCAGAGAAGGTCTTCTGGGAAAGTTCAGAAGATTTTTTTGCATTATTCTCGATATCCCTTACAAACTGCGCAACTTCAGAGACTGTGCTAACAATCTCCTCTGATTTCCGTGCCAGAATATCCGCATTTTCAGCGACCTCTCTTACTGCATAGAGGAGTTGTCCAATGGATGAGGCAGACTCTTCAACAGAAAATGAGACCTCTTGCATGCCTTCTAAGATCTGGGAGATCGTAGAGGCTATCTCCTCCATTGATGCAGCGGTCTCCTCCGTAGATGCAGCAAGGCCATCTATTCCTTCAGCAATCTCGACTATGGAAAAATTTAATTCCTCTGTAGCAGAGGATATATTCTGGAATGCCCCGAGTTCAAACTGCGTACCTTTTACAATCTTTTCTGTATTTAATTCCACAACCCTCACAACACCTGAAACCTTTTTCGTGACATCCTTCACCCCCTGAAGTATTGTACTTATCTCAGAAAGGGAATCCTTGATAGAGAGCATCATCTTCTGGATCTCATCCCTTCCCTTTATATCGACCTCGAATCTCAGATCTCCATTTCTGAGTTTCCTCGTGGCATCTTGCATCTTTTTTACAGGACCAATGACAGCCCATTTCAATATAATCCAGAAGATTATACCAAGCACGGAAGCCCCAAGAAGTCCGAGAAGTAGCAGAATCCTAATGAATTTATTAAGACCTGCTATTAATTCTTTTACAGAAAAGTCCACCCTCACAGCACCGAGTAAGGCGAGTTCCTTCGGATGGCATGACTGGCATGAAGCGGAATTTCTTAAAGGTAGATATGTGGTGATCTTCTCGTGATGTACTTCAGTCAAAGCGGTATCGAGCAATGAGAGTCTCTTGAGGATATCTGTTGAGATCGATAAGGAATCTCTGACCACCTGAAATGCAGGTTTTCCCTGATGATTGTAGACCCTTATCTCTTCAACCCCTTTTATGAGGGTGAGCTCTTTTATTATAGTTTTTGTCACATCTGCTTTTCCCTCAAGCATCGTAATCTTTATATTTCTCTTTATAAGGTCTGCTGTTACCTCAGCATGTTCAGTGGTAATCTTCTCAATATCGGATCTTCCTATAAAATACACAATAAGACATCCAGCGATAATTCCTGTAATTGTCATAAAGATACCCGGGGTGAGCACCCTCAGGACTAATCTCTCCTTAAGATTTTTTATCATTATATTCACCTCTCCTTATTTAAATTCGAATGCCTTATCCCTCAAAAGGGTTATAAATCTTGAATCAATTATAAATACTCCATCTATAAGAACCCTCTCTTCTTCTCTAATGTGTTCAGGTGGTTCTTCTTTCTTCATCAAAGATGTCCTCACTACACCATTTATTTCATCGACCAGACAGCCAACAATTCCTTTTTTACCTTCCATGACAAGTATCCTGTTTTTCAAAGAATCACTCACCTTCTTACCTGTGAGTCTCATTGAGAGATCAATAACAGGAATCACCTTTCCCCTTAATGATGTGATGCCCACAAGGAAAGGTATGGCACATGGCACATTAGTGATAAATTGTCTCCGCAATATCTCAAGAAGGGTTTCGAGTCTGAAGGCATACTCCTCTTTTCCGAGCGTGAATACAACCATCTCGATCTCCTGTGCCTCAGATGGAGATTGTTCTTGAGAAATCAGGAGTTTCTTCTCAGTCTCCTTTGAGGACTCTTCTTTGTTCTGGACCCCCGGGAAAGAATAAGTAGTTTCTTCTTTTAAACTCGTGGATTCGGAGATTCTCTCTACAGTAATTTCCTTTTCCATAGAAGATACCTTTTCTTCTTCCTTTATTTCGGGTTTGATATCTTTTTTAAGAGTTCCAGGTTTACTCTCTTTTAATTTCTTTCTAATCTTTGCTATATCCATTGAAATCCAGCTCCTTTACTGCACTATTTATAATAGATTCATCTATAATCTTAGTTTCCATGCTCATCGCCTCAAGGAGGGCAATATTGGCTATATTGTTTATTGTTCTCGGAATACCTTTTGAATACTTGTTGATCAAAGATATTGCACCTGGTGTGAATATCTCTTCATTACATCCTGCGACCCTTAATCTATGTTTAATATAACTCTCCACCTCTTTTTCTCCAAGAGGGCCTATATGATAATAGAGACCTATCCTCTGCCTGAGAGGAAGGTATTCTTTTTTTCTCAATCTTTTTTTTATATCAGGCTGTGCAACGAGTATAATGCTCAGGAGATTCTGGTCATCAAGTTGAAAGTTGCTGAGGAGTCTCAACTCTTCATAAATCCTTTTATCTGTAATCAGTTGGGCCTCATCAATAATAATCAATGGAGTTACTCCTTGTGTGTGGTCAGAATATATCCTCTCAGTAATCATCTCAATCAGTTCTGCTTTGAGGTGTGGTACATTATCGATGCCCATCCTCTTTGCCACTGTCATGAGAAACCCTGAAGGAGTCAAGCGGGGGTTAAGTATGAGGATAACCCTGTATCTATCATCGAGTGAATCCATCAGTGCCCTTGTTATAGTTGTCTTTCCTGCTCCCACATCTCCAGTGAGGAGAACTATCTCTTTCTCCTCGACAGCATACTGTAATCTCGCAAGCGCCTCTTCATGGGTTTTGCTGAGAAAAAGAAAATCAGGATCAGGTGTCTTCGAAAATGGTTTTCTTTTAAATCTAAAGAAATCCTCATACATACTTTTGTCCTGTCACCTTCTTTGTGGCTTCTCTGAGAAAACTCTCCACATCGAGTATCAGAACGAGTTCATGTCTTCCAATCTCAGCGGCACCTGCAAACCATCGTATGTTATCCAGATATTCTCCCAGAGGCTTTATCACTATCTCTTCCTGATCGAGGAGTTCGTCAACTATTATTCCTACTCTCTTCTCACCTATTCCTGCTACGACCATATATAAATTGTTCCCCCCTTTATTTCTCAATCTTCTTCTTGATATCTTCTCTAAAACATTCTTTCTGTCCACTGTGATGCCGAGAATCTCTGAAATCCTTATCAATGGAAGAACATGCCCTCTCAAATTATAGACCTCTCTTCCCTCAACACTCCTTATATCCTCCTGTGAGATAGAGAGGGTTTCCATAATAGATGTTAGGGGAAGAGCAAATTTTTTGTCTCCTACCCTCACTATTATCGACTTTATAATAGCAAGTGTGATGGGCACTGTGAGCCTCACTGTAGTTTCTTTACCCTTCTCTGTCTCTATCTCTACAAATCCACCTATGTGAGAGAGCTTTTCCTTCACAACATCCATGCCAACACCCCTTCCTGACACCTCTGTAACCTCATCCTTTGTCGTAAATCCTGGAAGATATATAAGATCTATCAATTCATCCTTTTCTATAGTCCTGTCTTCCTGTATAAGACCCCTTTCTATTGCCTTCTTTCTCACTCTTTCGAGATCTATCCCCCTTCCATCATCAGAGACTTCTATAACGACATGGTTTCCCTTCTGGTAAGCCCTGAAATTTATCACTCCTGTCTCAGGTTTTCCGCATGTCCTTCTTTCTTCAGGTGACTCGATACCATGGTCTATTGCATTCCTTGCGATGTGCATCAGGGGTTCCATCACACTGTCTGCAAGGGATTTATCGAGTTCTGTATCCTCACCGAAGAGATGGACCTCTACCTGTTTATTCACCTCCCTTGCGTGTCTCCTTACCATTTGCGCAACCCTTGCAAAGATCTGTCCGAGAGGTATTAATCTCAATGCGAGTATCTCATCCTGAAGTTCGTAAATCCTCTTTTCAAGGCTGTCTGCAATCTTGTGTATATCGAATATCAGAGGAGATATTCCATATGCCCTCTTTAATTCATCTCCAACCCTCTTTACTGCTCCTTTCGTGAGGCTTAATTCTCCAAGGGTATTAAGGATAGTATCGAGTTTTTCGATATCGACCTTTACTGTATTTGAACCTGTTATGGATGTCCTGTCTTCCTTTTTCTTTTCAGTGTCTTTTTCAGGATATTCTTTTTCTCCTAAGGTTGTCTTCTTTTCTTTTTTCACTTCCACGAGACACCTTGCCTCTATACCACTTTTCTTTAAATCATCTGGAGACATGTATGTTGAAAAGAGTAATCTGAAACCAATCCTGTCAGGGGGCAAGTCTCCCACAACTGGCATCGTTGCTATGAGTTCCCCTCTTTCTTTTATCCTGTCACTCAGTGACTTGAGTTCGGTATCGAAGGTCTCCAAAGCAAAGATAGATTCACATATATAAATACCCTTTCCTTCCCTTAGATTACTCTTCAATCGGTGTTCTTCATATTGTGAGAGCACACCAAGGATTGAGGGTTCTATGATGCCCTCAAGATTCATTTCCTCTTCCTTCACAAGAGAGGCTTTTATGAATGATTCAATATCCTTTATATAATTCCTTACATCAGGAATTCTTTTCTCTGAGGCAGCGGACACGAGATTCCTGAGTATATCGATATTCTTCAGTATAAAATCTATCACCCCCTCTTCGAGAGGAATCTTTCCGAGTCTGAGATTATCGAGGAGAGATTCAAAGACATGGCTGAAATCAGATATCTCCTTTAACTGAAAGAGGCCTGATAAGCCCTTTATCGTGTGGATTGCACGGAAGAGTCCATTCACGAGGTCAGGATTGAATCCTTTTCCTGAGGCATCTTGTAATTCAAGTGCAGTATTTTCTGCCTCCTCAAGGAGTTCTTCTGCTTCGAGTATAAAGTCCTTTAAGGAAGATTTCATAGACGAAGAAGTTCCTTTATGGTTTCCTGTAATTCATCTGACCTGAATGGCTTTGTTATATAGGCATTCGCACCCATTGCCATTCCTTTTTTTCTGTCTTCATCAGATCTTTCTGTCGTGACAATGATAAGGGGTATATCCTTGTATCTTGGGTTTGTCTTGATAAACCTTATAAGTTCCAGTCCATTTATATCAGGCATGTTTATATCTGTGATTATAAGGCTAAAATCCTCGGTGGGTAATAACTTAAGTGCTTCAAAGCCTGAACCCGCCTCGATTATATTGAGGTCTGTTATCTCTTCGATAATGGACCTTATAAAAGACCTCGTCGTTTGAGAATCTTCCACTATGAGGATTGAACTCATAACATTACCATTTTATCAAATATTTTAATTAACTACAATCAGTCATCTCTACTCTCTTTTAGTCTCCTCTCAAGAAGAGCCTTTTCAAGGGCAAGCCCAGCCTGATTTATGAATATCTCGAGCCCCTCTGTATGGGAAAATGGTTCATTCGTAGGAAGGTTGTCTGCGTAAAGCATCGCAACAACCTTTCCCTCGGCGATTACAGGAAAAAATGCGACCTCGCCAGGCCACCTTCCACCAAGAATCTTTATAAATGACTCTGTAACTCTGTCTTTTTGAAGAGCACCCTTGTACACAATTCCCTGTCTCACTATCTCTTTGAGGAATCTACTCTCCATTAGCGGGAGTCTCACCTGTCTGATCTTTATATCAGCCTTATCTATATCGAGCCCAAACTGTCCCAATCCAACTATCTCATCATCTCCAACCATAAAAAGAACTCCTCTCTGGAAGATATCACTTGCAAATCTCAATATAAGGAGGGTAATCTCTGATGCAGAACTTGGAAATCTTAATTCAAAACTCAGAGATTTTAGCTGGGATATATCCCTTCTTTCCTGAAGAGGTGAAATCATCCATTCTTCATAGGAACCCTTTGATTCCTTTTCGAAGACCTCATCCGTAATTCCTATATCTTGATAGATACTTTCGTCATAAACCCTTGCTCCTTCCATCAGGAGATATTCAGGGCTTATACCTTTGGAGACCTCCCATCCTGTATCCATAATATTATTTAATTTATCGACATTCACCTCGTCAACCTCGAACTCGAACTCACCATCCTGCCAGAGCATCAATTCATAGATAACCTTCTCTATCCTTTTCTTTGCAACCCTGTCAAGTATATCTTTAGATACCGCACCAAGTTCAAAGAGTATCTCGGGAATAGATTTATCTGGAAGTATTTTCTTTGATTCTCTGGCCAGTTGTAATATGGATTCACTTACGATACCCTCCTTAACGAGTTCATCTCCAATGGTATTATTAAAGATATCTGTCTCCGCCCTTACAACGAGTCCCATCTTGAAGACGACTATCGCATTTCTGTCTTTTGTTTTTAAGACAAGGGTGCCGCTCTTCTTGCCAATACTCAGTATCTGAAAGACATCAGCAAGTCCGAGGTCCTCAAGCCTTCCTGCAAGACTCATCACCTTTTCTCTCTTCTTGTGAATAATCTTATCAAATGAGATTATAACACAATATGGCACACTAAAATAGCCCTAAATAAAATGTTAAAATATTCTAATGAGGATCCCAAAGGAAAAGGCTCTCGAACTCTTTAAGATGCCCCTTTTCGATCTCTTTGAAGAAGGTGACAGGATAAGAGAAAGACTTCATCCAGGGGGTTTTGTCACATTCATTATTGACAGAAATATAAACTATACCAATGTCTGTATAAACAGGTGTTCATTCTGTGCCTTCTGGAGAGATAAGGATTCAAAGGATGCATATGTCCTCACACTCGATGAGATAATGAAAAAGATCGAAGAGACCGTGGAAGTTGGAGGCACCCAAATCCTTCTTCAGGGAGGGATAAATCCGGATCTCGAACTCGATTTTTATTTGAATATGCTAAGGAGCATTAAAAGGAGATTTTCGATAAATTTACATGCTTTTTCTCCCCCAGAAATAGCATACCTTGCAGATAAGTATTCAATGAGTGTGAAGGAAACCATAACCATTCTTAGAGATGCAGGATTGGATTCTATTCCTGGGGGCGGTGCAGAGATACTCTCGGACAGGATAAGAAGAAGAATCAGTCCAAGAAAGATAGATTCTCAGAGATGGCTCGAGGTGATGTATGAGGCACACAAATCTGGCATGAAAACCACAGCGACAATGATGTTTGGAAGTGTGGAGGAGGTGGTGGATATAGTAGAGCATCTTGAAAGGATAAGGAATCTTCAGGATGAGACAGGAGGTTTTACTGCCTTTATTCCATGGACATTCCAGCCAGGGAATACCGCTCTTGGTGGTGATCCTTTAACTCCTCTGGAGTACCTGAGGGTTCTCGCTATATCGAGGATATTTCTTGATAATATACCAAATATCCAGGCGTCGTGGGTTACACAGGGTATACCTGTTGCCCAGTTTGCATTGAGATGCGGAGCAAATGACTTTGGCTCCACGATGCTGGAAGAGAATGTTGTTTCATCAACTGGTCTCAGCCATCTCGTTTATCAAGATTTTAGATCGCACATAGAAGATATAGTGAATGCAATAAAGGATGCAGGCTTTAAGCCATGCCAGAGAGACACTTTCTACAACATCATAAGGTATTTTGATTAATTGGAGGAATTATGTTGAAGATACGATTTATCGAGAAACAGCCAGTTCAAAAAGATGTGGTGAATGTGGAACTGAAGGAACAAAAGGAGAATTATCTTAAAGAGAAAGATGGAAGATTGAGCCTTGTGGTTGGTATCGAGAGCAAAGATAAGATTAATCACAGAAAGGTTATTCTTATTGTAAGAAAGATTATATCTCTTGGAAAATCCATGAGGCTTAAGAAGTTAAATATAAATCTCGAGGATTTTATTTTCCCCCAATGCAACATCAAAAGAAAAGATCTGGCTGAGCTAATTGGTACAAATCTCGAGATGGCTAACTTTGAGTTTACTGAATACAAGACCCCTCCACCAGAAGGTTTCAGTTTTATCGAGGAGGTATATATAACCGGTGCGATTAATAAAGATATAAAGGATGCTTTTTTAAAAGGGCAGTTGATAGGAAAGGGCGTTAATATGGCGAGAACCCTTGCAAACACTCCTGCAAAGGATATGACACCTTTCACATTTGTCCGTAAGACAAGAGAGGTTCTCAAGGGATTACCTGTAAGGATAAAAGTCCTTTACAGGAGGGATATGGAAAGACTTAAAATGGGAGGAATTCTTTCTGTATCAAAGGGTTCAGATAATGAACCTGCATTTATTATCTTGGAATACAGAAACGAGAACAGGAAAGAACCTTTCGTGATTATTGGAAAGGGCATAACATTTGATAGTGGAGGATTGAACCTGAAACCTTCTGATTTCATGACTGATATGCATATGGATATGTCAGGCGCTGCATCTGTTCTCTCAACGATATTTCTCTCTGCAAAGATGGGTATTAAAAGAGATATAATCGGACTCATACCCCTTGCAGAGAATATGCCCTCAGGAAAGAGTTACCACCCTGGTGATATTATAAGGACAATGAGTGGAAAGACTGTGGAGGTATTGAACACAGATGCAGAAGGAAGGTTGATACTTGCAGACGCAATAACATATGGTCTTAGATACAGCCCATCCATTCTCATAACAATAGCAACGCTGACAGGCGCTGCGATGGTGGCATTGGGACAGAAGGCATCCGCCATATTCAGTTCGGATGATGATATCCAAAAGTTCGCCTTGAGAATAGGGGAGGAGTCAGGTGATTATTTATGGCCCCTTCCATTATGGGAGGAATACGAGGAGGATATAAAGGGTACATATGGTGACCTCGCAAATACAGGCAAAACAAGGTACGGAGGTGCCATCATTGGGGCCATATTTCTATATCAATTCATTAAGGATAGCAAGATCCCTTTCCTCCATATAGATATCGCTCCGAGGATAACTTCAATAGAGGGTGAATACCTTTCAAAGGGTTCCTCAGGAGCAGCTGTGAGATTTTTGATTAGGTTTTTGAGATACTTTAAGAAGGAATGAAGTCCTTTATTGTAAGAATGGAATAAAATCTATAACCAGTTGCCTCGATATTTTGCCTTCCGTTTTGTTCGCACCTGTCAAGGATGGCGATGACATAAAGGATATCTAAAGCAGCCTCCTTAGCGAAATTGATCGCCTTTATAGTGGATGCGCCTGTCGTGACCACATCATCTATGATTACGACTTTATCACCGGGTTTCACATTTCCCTCTATCCATGACATCGTTCCATGTCCCTTTGGTTCCTTCCTGATGACGAATGCCTCTATCGGTTCATTTACATCATATGAGTATCTTGCAACAGCGATTGCAACTGGATCAGCACCCATCGTGAGACCACCTATTGCATCTACTTTAAGACCTATCTCCTTTATCTTCTCGAATACCAGTCTTCCAATAATGTATTGGCCCTCGGGTGAATAGGATGTCTTTTTAAGATTGAAGTAATAGTTGCTCAAACCTCCACCAGAGAGTTTAAAAGGTTTTTCACTGAAAAGGAATGACCTCTCCTTTATGATTTCTATCAATCTTTTTTTTAAGTCTTCATCGATCATATGGTGTTTGTAAATCTCCTTATCTCCTCGAGTTTCTTCATAGCATTTCCTGAATCTATAGCCTCATTGATCATCTCCATTGCCTCCAGATAACCATCTGCCTTTCCTGCGACGATGAGTCCAGCAGCAGCATTTATACATACTATATCCCTTTTTGGACCCTTACTGCCTGATAATATCTGGAGTGTTACCTCTGCATTATAATCCCTGTCTCCTCCGAGTAAATCATTCATATTTGCTCTCTTTATTCCGAATTCTTCCGGTCTGATTGTAAAGGTCTCGACCTTACCATCCATGCACCTTGTAACCACAGTCTCATCCGTGGTAGTAATCTCATCCATTCCATCCCTTCCATGGACAACCATCGCATATTCAGACCCGAGATTACAGAGGACCCTTGCCATTATGTCTGTGAGTCTTTCACTGAAGACGCCAAGGAGTTGTTTTTTTGCACCTGCAGGATTCGTGAGAGGTCCAAGGATGTTGAATATAGTTCTTATACCTATCTCCTTTCTCGGATTAATGGCGAACTTCATTGCTGGATGAAATAGAGGTGCAAATAAAAAACCAAAATTCACCTCAAAGAGGGACCTTTCTACCTTCTCAGGTGGAAGGTCTATCTTTACCCCAAGTGCCTCCAAGACATCAGCACTTCCTGATTGGGAGGATGCTGCCCTGTTTCCGTGCTTTGCAATAGGCACACCAAGTGCAGAGAGTATCAATGCTGCTGTGGTAGATATATTAATTGTACCCTTCATATCTCCACCTGTTCCGCAGGTGTCTATAGTTCCTGGTGGAGAAGATATTCTTACTGCCTTCTTTCTCATGATAAGTGCTGCCTGGGTTATCTCATCGACTGTCTCTCCCTTTATACTGAGGGCTGTAAGAAAGGAACCTATCTGAGCAGGAGTAGATTTTCCATCCATAATCTCTATCATGCACTCTGCCATCTCTGATGGACTGAGGTCTTCACCCCTTACGAGTTTTGATATTGCATCCTTTATAATCATCTCGTCCTCCCTTTATAGTCTAGTCTCAAAAAGTTTCTCAGTATTTCCTTTCCGTGAGTCGTGAGTATGGATTCAGGATGAAACTGCACACCTTCTATTATATATCTTCTGTGTCTCACACCCATTATCTCTCCATCCTGAGTCCATGCGGATATCTCGAGTTCCTGTGGAAGGCTTTCTCTCTCTATCACAAGAGAGTGGTATCTCGTTGCCTCAAATGGATCGGGTATGTCTTTAAATATAGTCTTTCCATCATGATGGATGAGAGATGTCTTTCCATGCATGAGAGTCTTTGCCCTTACAATCTTTCCACCGAAGGCAGACCCTATTGCCTGATGACCGAGGCATACTCCGAGGATGGGGATCTTTCCTGCAAAGTACATTATCACCTCTATTGAGATGCCTGCCTCCTTTGGAGTGCATGGACCAGGAGAGATCACGATACGCTCTGGGGCAAGGTCTTCTATCTCTTTAACGGTGATCTTATCGTTTCTGAAGACCATCACATCGACACCGAGTTCTCCAAAATAATGGACAAGATTGTATGTGAATGAATCGTAGTTGTCTATCATTAGAAGCATAACTTAGTCCTCCGCCATCATTACTGCTTTCATCATTGCCATTGCCTTATTTACTGTTTCCTGGTACTCCCTTTCCTCATCAGAATCTGCGACAATCCCTGCACCTGATTGGACATACACCCTGCCCTTATGTATCATGAGTGTTCGTATCGTTATACATGTATCCATATTGCCATTAAGGCTGAAATAACCCACTGCACCTGCATATGGTCCTCTTCTTGTTGGTTCGAGTTCATCTATTATCTCCATTGCCCTCACCTTCGGTGCACCAGTTACAGTTCCGGCAGGAAAGCACGCCTTCAGTACATCGAAGGCATCCATTCCCTTTCTTAATCTACCTTCCACATTCGAGACAAGATGCATCACATGGCTGTACCTTTCCACTGTCATTAATTCGTTTACCCTTACAGAGCCTGTCTCTGCAACCCTTCCAACATCATTCCTTCCAAGATCAACAAGCATTATATGTTCTGCCCTTTCCTTTGGGTCGTTAAAAAGTTCCTTTTCAAGTGCCTTATCCTCCTCAAAAGAGAGACCTCTTCTCCTTGTTCCCGCAATAGGTCTCAGTGTTATATTATCACCCTCAAGTCTCACGAGTATTTCTGGAGAAGAGCCTGCAAGTATGACATCACCGGTGTTTATATAGTACATGTATGGAGATGGATTTATAAGTCTCAATGCCCTATATATATCAAATGGTCTTGCAGACGTTCTTGTTGAAAATCTCTGTGACAGAACGACCTGCACGACATCTCCTGACATAACATATTCCTTTGCTCTTTTTACAGCAGTTATGAAGTCCTCTTTTTTAAAGTTGGAATTAAATGCTCTGTCCTTTTCCTTTAATCCCATATCCCTGTTAAATTCTGTGAGGGATATTCTTCTCGAAAGACTCTTTTTGATCATCTCTATCTTTTTGATCGCTCTTTTATATGTTGTATCAGGTGAGGAATCTACATGGGCGAGACAGAGAATCTTGATTCTATGTCTTAAATTGTCGAAGATGAGGAGATTATCTGTAAACATGAAATACATCTCGGGTATGTCAATAAAAGGCTTTTCTCTCTCTGGTACTCGCTCAAAGAATCTGACCATATCATAACCGATATAACCGACAAGTCCGCCAAAAAATCTCGGGAGTCCTTCGATCCTTGCTACCCTGAATCTTGATAAAAACAGTCTCAGATAATCAATAGGGTCACCTGTTATAAATCTCTCCTTTTTACCCTTTTTTATAATCTCAACCTTTTTCCCCTTTGAACTTATAATGAGTGATGGCTCAGAGCATATAAAGGAGTATCTTCCCCATCTTTCACCGCCTTCGACACTCTCAAGAAGGAATGAAGGTGTGCTATTGAGTTTCAGATAGGCACTTACAGGCGTATCGAGATCAGCAACTATCTCATCATAAACAGGGATGATATTAGCCTCTTCTGAAAGAGACCTGAATTCCTTGTAATCAGGAAACATTGTTTATAATAAATTATTCTACATGTGAGGGGCAAGTAGAAAATTAACGGAATAGGAAGCTTATCTTTTTTAAAGAAGCTTGCTTAATTGATTTCTTTCGCTGCGACAGATTGACAATCCCTTTATTTTTAAGTTATTTTAAAATGTAATCGCGGGGTGGAGCAGCCTGGTAGCTCGTCGGGCTCATAACCCGAAGGTCGGAGGTTCAAATCCTCCCCCCGCCACCATGAGGAGTTGCCGAAGTGGTGGAACTGGTAGACACGCACGTTTGAGGGGCGTGTGGGTTTCCCGTGCGGGTTCGAATCCCGCCTTCGGCACCAACTATTTGAATCAAAAGAAGACAGAGAATATCCCTTTTAATGATTCCCTTCTTTTTTCGAAAAAATGTGTGCCAGTAAGAGTTCACATAACAGATTTTCAATCTTTGTTTTTTTAATATTGAATGTTTATACTATAAATTTGGACAGGAAGCGAGGAAGATTTATGTTGAAATCTAAAATGTAGAAATCAACTACATTTTAAAAATTGGTTTATAACATTTAAAAATTATGGAGGTTCTTTGAAGAAGGTCGCGGTTATAGGAGTGGGATATCTTGGAGAACACCATGCAAGGATTTATGCAGAACTTGAGGCGGCTCAACTCTTTGGAGTTGTAGATAAAGATTTTGAAAAGGCAAGGTCTGTTGCTGAAAAATATCACTGCAGATACTTTACGGATTACAGAGATGTTATTGAACATGTTGATGCGGTAAGTATAGTTACGCCCACAGTAACCCATTATGAGATAGCAAGAGATTTTTTGATGAATAAAAAGGATGTCCTTCTTGAAAAACCAATGACGGTTGACCTTGATTCTGCTCGCGAACTTGTTGAACTGGCTGAAAAAAACAATGTTATTTTACAGATAGGTCACCTTGAGAGATATAATCCTGCATATGTTACAGCAAAGGGTCTTGTCATAGACCCACAGTTTTTAATCTTTGAGAGGCTCTCGCCATTTCAGGCAAGGAGTGTTGATGTCGATATAACATTTGACCTCATGATACATGACATTGATCTCATAATGGATATCTTAAAGGAACAGAGACTTCTCACATTCAAATCCTCAGGAGCAAGTTTGATCTCAGATAAAATAGATTCTCATATTGTATGGCTTGAGTTTGAAAGGACATCATCTGTTATTCATACAAGCAGGGTTTCCAGAGAAAAGAGGAGAACCCTCACAGCATATTTATCAGACAGGGTAGTATTTGCGGATTTTCAGAAACAGGAGGTGGAGTTGCTCGTAAGAGACAGGGATGGGAATCCTGTTGTTAAAAGGATATTTGTGGAAAAGAAGGAACCTTTAAGGGAAGAGTTGAGGGATTTCCTCAGGTGTGCAATAATGAGGGAAAGGCCGCTTGTGTGTGGAAGGGTGGGAATGGAGTCCCTAAGTCTTGCGATTTCACTCGTTAAGGAATTAAGAAAAAACGAAAGGATTATAAAATAGGAGGGTATTTAATGGTACCAATGGTTAACCTGAAATCCCAGTTGGAAGATATCAGAGAAGAGGTAGAGGAGGTTCTCAAGGATATTCTTGATTCAACCCAGTTCATTCTTGGACCGAAGCTTAAGGAACTCGAAAAGAGAATTGCAGAATATTACAATGTAAGACATGCTATAGGCGTGGCTTCAGGCACAGATGCCCTTCACCTTGCACTCTTAAGTGCAGGCATAAAGGAGGGAGATGAGGTTATAACCACACCATTCACATTCTTTGCTACTGTTGAGGCTATAATTTACTGTGGTGCAAAACCTGTATTTGTGGATATTGAGCCTGATACATTTAATATTGATCCGGAAAAGATTGAATCCGCCATAACTTCTGCGACAAAGGCGATTCTTCCCGTCCATCTGTATGGTCATCCTGCAGATATGAGGAAAATCATGGAGATAGCAAGCAAATATAACCTTATAGTAATAGAGGACTGCGCTCAGGCATTCGGGGCATCTCTGAATGGGAAAAAGGTGGGCACATTTGGACTTGCAGGATGTTTCAGTTTTTATCCAAGCAAAAACCTTGGTGCATTTGGTGATGGGGGTATGGTCATCACTGATGATGATACTATGGCAGAAAAGATTAGGATTCTAAGGAATCACGGATCAGAGGGAACATACATACATGGAATGGTCGGATATAACAGCAGACTCGATGAGATACAGGCGGGTGTACTCCTTGTAAAATTAAAAAGGATCAATCTGTATAACTCACTAAGAAGAGAAAAAGCCTCTCTTTATAACTCTTTTCTGAAAGATATTAATGGAATCAAGATACCTATAGAAAGAGATGGTTCATACCATGTTTATCATCAATACACGATAAGGTCAAAAAAAAGGGACGAATTGAGAACGAGGCTCATGGATAGAGGAATATCTTCTGTTGTATATTATCCAAGGCCTCTTCACCTCCAGAGGGCTACTGGTTATCTTGGCTATAAAGAGGGTGATATGCCAGAGGCTGAAAGGGCGTGCAAGGAGGTAATCTCCCTTCCCATCTATCCTGAACTTGATGAGGATACTCTAAGAAGGATAGCAGAGATAATAAAGGGATGAATAGGCTTGTTACTATCAGTACAGGTGAGAGTTCTGGTGAACTTTATGGTTCTTTTCTCAGTCTGAAATTAAAGGAGTTATACAGCGATGTGAGGATAACAGGCATTGGTGGAGAGAGGATGGAAGATGCTGGAGTCGAGCTAATTGATAGGATACATCATGCCTTTGGAATATTTGAATCCCTCCGATCTGCTCCTGAGGTATGGAAGACATTTAAAAGAATTAAAGAACATATAGAAAAAGAGAGGCCCGATGTACTCATACTTATCGATTATCCTGATTTCAATATAAAGCTCGGAAGATTTGCAAAGTTTCTTGGTATCAAGGTCCTTTATTATGTGAGTCCTCAGGTATGGGCATGGAGAGGTTCAAGAAGATACCTTATAAGGGATATATCAGATTTTATCGCTGTAATCCTTCCATTCGAGGAAAAGATATATAAAGAGATAGGTGCGAGGTGTGAATTTGTAGGTCACCCCGTGATGGAGGAGATAGAGGAATATATGAGACTTAATTCCACATTGACTAAAGAAGAGACAACCACCATTTCCCTTTTCCCTGGTAGTAGGCCTTTTGAATTGAAGAGGCACATTCCTGTTATCGAAGAGATAGTGAGTCTATCTATCAAAAGGTTTCAAAAGGTTAGCTTTCTTATGCCTCTTGCACCGAATCTTGATGTTTCCCCTGTGCATGATAGAATAGAAAGACTAAAGGACATCGGGATTGAGATAATGGAACCCTTCAGACAATCAAAGAGATACTCTTCTTCAGTACTTGCACTGTCTCGATCCCATGCAGGAGTGATAACATCAGGCACATCTGCACTCCAGTCAGCAATACTCAGGGTGCCATCTGCAGTGATATATAAACTCCATCCATTAACTTACCTTCTTGGACGGTTGATTGTGAAGGTGAGATATATATCCATTCCAAACCTTATATCTCAAGAGGAGGTCTTTAAAGAGTTTTTACAATCACAACTCAGGGCAGAGAGGGTTGTGGATTACCTTGAGGAGATATTATTTAATAAAGATAAAAGAATGGATATAATCAGATTGCTTGGAAAGGTGTCAGAAGTATTTACAGGTAAGAAACCTTCTGAAAGGGTGGCTGTTATAACAGGAGAACTTGCAGGATGGTAATCAAAAGGATGTTCATACTAACAAAGCCCCATTTGAAAAGGGTCATCCTTGCAGGGATAATGGGACTCGGTGTCTCTTCCATAAACGGCACACTTGCATACCTCATGAAACCAGTCATAGATGATATTCTGATAAAAAAGGATTTCGGATTGCTCATAGTAATACCCCTTGCAATAATAGTTTTATTCACACTGAGAGGTTTTTTTATTGCAGGCCAATCATATCTCATGAAGTCTACTGGAATGAAGATAGTCAATACCCTGAGAAACGACCTTTATAGAAACCTCTTTATGATTCCACTATCAGGTATCAGGGAAAAGACATCGGGCAATATAATCTCGAGATTCATAAATGATATAAACCTTCTACAGAGTCTCATTGCAACCTCCCTTAAGGACCTTTTTGTCGAAGGATTTACAGTGATTATCCTTCTTGGATTTGCTTTTTATAAGAGATGGGACCTCACTCTCTTTGTGGTGATAGTCGTTCCCCTTGCGATTTATGGATTACAGAAGCTGAGCAGAAAGGTGAAGGAGGCATCTCTAAGGGCACAGCAGAAGATCTCGATTATAACAGAGGCACTCTCTGAGACCTTAAATGGCATGAAGATAATAAAGGTCTTTGGAAAGGAAGAGGATTTACATAAAAGATTTAAGGATAGAAATCAGTCTTATTACAGAGAGATAATGAGGGTTACGAGGCTTATAGAAGGCACATCCCTTTTCATGGAGATGATAGGCGGACTTGCGATAGCATTCGTAATATGGTCAGGTGGCGGTTTTGTGATAAAGGGGCTCATGACCCCGGGAGACCTCGCATCATTCGTTGTTGCGCTTATGATGATCCACACACCAGCAAAGAGACTCGCAAGGGTTAATAATGATATACAGCAGGCAAGGTCTGCATTCCTGAGGATAGATGAGCTCTTTAATATGAAAAAGGAGAAAAGTGGAATACATATACTTAGGGAATTTAATGACTCTATAGAATTCAGGAATGTCTATTTTCTGTATCCTGGAACAAAGAATTATGTCCTTGAGGATATAAATCTCATTATAAAAAGGGGGGAGATAGTTGCCCTCGTTGGCAGGAGCGGGGTTGGAAAGACCACGCTTGTAGATCTCATCACGAGATTTTATGACCCTACAGAGGGTAATATACTCATAGATAAAAAAGACCTCAGAGATTGTGAACTCAAAAGCCTCAGGAATCTTTTCGGCATAGTGAGTCAGGACATCATTCTATTTAATGATACTGTAAATAATAATATTCTTTTTGCAAAACCCGATGCTACCATGGAGGAAGTTATAAATGCAGCCATATCAGCGCATGCCCATGAATTTATTACAGAATTTCCTGAAGGATATGACACAATAATAGGCGAGAGGGGAACGAGACTCTCAGGTGGACAGGCACAGAGGATCGCTATTGCGAGGGCATTGCTTAAGGATCCACCAATACTTATCCTTGATGAAGCCACATCGTCTCTCGATACCCAGTCTGAATTTTATGTGCAGAAGGCACTCGATAATCTTATGAGAAACAGAACAACCATCATCATAGCTCACAGACTCTCCACTGTAAGAAGGGCTTCGAGGATAATAGTTCTTGAAGGAAAGAGGATAGTCGAGACAGGTACACATGATGAGCTTATGGAATTGAATGGAATATACCGAAGACTATACGAACACCAGATGCAATAAAGATGAGAAAATTTCTCTTTTTTTTATATACATTGATATACACAGCGGTCATTTTTGTTATACTTCCATATCAACTTTCCAGAAGACCAAGGGGATTAAGAAAGGTCTGGCTTAGGGAGAAGTTTTTTATAAATAATAAAAGGCATAAAACAGACAGAAAGCCATCCATATGGATTCATTCGGTCAGTGTTGGAGAGACTGTGGCTGCTACTCCACTGGTCAATGAATTGCTGAGGATCTACCCTGAATATCTCATAATACTCACAACCATGACGGATACAGGCAGGGATATCGCCATAAAGAGGTTTTCCTCCAGCGAAAGAGTGAGAATAATGTATATGCCCTTTGATTTAAGGATGATAATAAATAGATTCCTTGAAACTTTCGATGTAAGATTGTTTATCACTCTTGAAACAGAACTCTGGCCCAATACATTCATCGCTTCTTCTGAGAAAGGTATTCCTGTATTTATAGTGAATGGCAGAATATCTGAAAGATCCTTCAGGGGATACAAAAGGGCAGGATTCTTTATGAAGTATATATTTGAGAGTGTAACACTTTTCATGATGTCCAGTGAGATAGACAAAGAGAGGCTTTTTAGACTCGGAGTACCAAAAGAGAAAGTTTTTGTCACGGGTAATATTAAATTCGATATTCCTCATATTCCTGCACCAGGGATAAAGGTCAATACAAGGAGGAAGATACTTGTTATAGCAAGTACCCATGATGACGAGGAAAGGATTATAATAGATTCAATAAACGAGATGATCAGGAATCGAGAGGTCTTTATTATACTCGCGCCAAGGCATCCTGAAAGATTTGCTGAGGTCGAGAAGTTATTAAATGATATGGGTTTGAGTTTCATACGAAGAACAGAGATACATGACCACTTGAATGTTGATGAAGATGGAATGGATATAATGCTTCTTAATACTATAGGTGAACTGGCATCCTTTTACAGTCTTTCCGACATCGTTATTATGGGAGGTAGTTTTGTACCAAAGGGTGGTCATAATATACTTGAACCTGCATACTGGTCAAAACCTGTAATCTCAGGACCATATATGCATAACTTTCCCTTAACTCAGGAGTTTTTCAGAGAAGGGGGAGCGATAATGACTGATTCAGGAAATCTCTACTTGACCTTACGGAGACTTATTGATGATCTGTCATTGGCAGATAAAATTGGCAGAAAAGCTTATGAGATATTCGTGAGGAATTCAGGTGCATTACACAGGACAATAACATTGATTAAAGAAAGGGTTAGAAATTGAAAGAAGATATAATATACAGACTCACAGGTCATTCCTTATTTTCACACCTTTATAGGTTTTATGAGCCACTCTATCTGAGATTTTACAAAAAGAAAAAAGAAGAATCTTTAAAGGATATAAAGAGACTCAAAAGGCCTGTAATAAGTGTTGGTAACCTTACTGTTGGAGGGACAGGAAAGACTCCCATCGTTATATCTATTGCAAGGGAGAGTATTAAAAGGGGTATTGAGCCATGTATTCTTTCGAGAGGTTATAAGGGCAGGTTAAAGGGTCCTGTAATAGTCAGTTGCAGGAGAGGACCTGTCCTTGATGAAGAGGATGTTGGAGACGAGCCTGTTCTCATGTCAGAAAAACTTCAGGGTGTGCCTGTAATTGCTGGAAGAGATAGATTCGAGGCTGGTAATTATGCAGAGAGATGTCTTAAATATGGCTCGGGATTATTTATACTCGATGATGGTTATCAACACTGGCGTCTTCATAGAGACATAAATATACTCCTTGTTAATGCCATAAATCCATTCGGAAATATGAGACTCTTTCCATTCGGGCCATTAAGAGAACCAGTTGAGGAGGTAAAAAGGGCTGATATAATAGTCCTCACAATGACAAACCTTGTTCCAGAGGAAAGGATAAAGACCCTCGAAGATTTATTGAGGAGATATAACCCTGCTGCACCACTATACAGGTCATCCCATGAGATTATAGGCATTAAGAGATATCTTTATGATAATAAAGGGACGTGGAAAATAGATGAACTTTCAGTCAATGCTTTGAAAAACAGGAAGGTTACAGGATTCGCAGGCATAGGAAATCCTGAATCTTTTAGACTCACTCTCATCTCATGCAACATGGATATCGTGGATTTTATCAGGTTCATGGATCACCATAGATTCACTAAAAAGGAAATGGCTACATTGATAGAATCTTCAAGAAAGAATAACTCATTTCTCGTTACTACCGAGAAAGACATGATAAGGTGCAGGAGATTTTTAAGGAATACAGAGGTCTATACAATAGATATCGATGCCAGATGCCCTTCTGAATTTTATGAAGAGGTCTTTTCAAAAATAAATCCTCTTATATAAATATTTTGTTCCACGTGGAACACCTTTCGAGACCAACCCCAGGACGGTTTCTTTGTTCCACGTGGAACATTTCATCTGATGATTTATCCATGATTCTTTATTTGACAAAAACTTTTTTCGTTATATTTTGTAAGTCTGTATAAGGATTAATGGTTTTGTTAAAGAGGATGGGGCAGATACAAAGCTTTTTTCGAAGAATTTTTCTTAATTCAGGTCAGGAGATCATATTACAGGATTCACTCCTCAAAAAATGTATATTGCTGAAGGAGGATACATAATCACGGAGGAATTCGTTGGAGCGAGGGAATCGATACCTGTTTTGAAGTCCATGAAAGAACAGAAGATTAAACAGAAAGGCTTGGATATTGGAACATATATTCTGTAAATTCCAAAAAGGGTTATAATACTTAATGATTTAAAGAAACTAAAAAAAGGAGGATCATATTCTATAGTTAGGGTTTATTAATGAAGGCGCAAAAAGTCATTGAAGAAGGGGTAAGGGAGTTGATGGAGAGAGGGTTTTTATTGGGTGATATAGTAAGGAGATGGCATTGATAATGTTAAATAAAGTAGCAGATGAAGGAACTTAGATGGTAAGGAGTTGATATGACGAAGGAAGCAAGAGCAATCATTGCAGACATAAAGATATCAAAATTTGAAAAAATTGTAGCATAATAGGGACTATGAAGACCATTGAGGATAAAGCTTTTAGGAAAACTTACAGAAAAGACTTTATAGAATCGGTGCTCTCCTGCCCTATTATAAGTTTACAGGGTTATGTCTTGAGGCTATTCAAACTTCCACTGAATTGCCTTTATTTATTTTGAGACTGTATAATTTATTTAGTGTCAAGGATTATCTCCATAGTAAATCAGAAAGGCGGGGTTGGAAAGACAACGACTGCAATAAACCTTGCAGCATCCCTTGCACTGGGTGGTAAAAATATACTTGTAATCGATACAGACCCACAAGGCAATCTCACAAGTGGACTCGGAATAGAGAGAAAGGATCTCAGGGCAAGTCTTTATGATGTATACACAGGCAGAACTGTTATCTCAGAGATTATTCTTTCAACATCCCTTGAAAATCTAAAGATAGCACCATCTACTATTGATCTCCTTGGAGTTGAGGTCGAACTCGTATCAAAGGAGAGGAGAGAGTTTATATTATCAGATGCTTTATCCTCATTAAATGATGACTTTCCATATATATTCATTGACTGTCCACCCTCTCTTGGACTCCTTACACTCAACGCACTCGTTGCATCCCATGGAGTTCTTATACCTGTTCAAGCAGAGTATTATGCACTTGAAGGATTGAGTCTTCTCATGCAGACCTTGAGTATGGTGAAGAATTCATTCAATCCTGACCTCGAAATAGACGGAATACTTATAACGATGTTCGATCCAAGAAATGCCTTATCTCATCAAGTAGAGAGTGAGGTGAGAAAGCACTTCAGGGATAAAGTTTATGAATCTATGATTCCAAGAAATGTCTCACTGGCAGAAGCGCCAAGCCATGGAAAACCGGCACTCCTTTATGATATAAAATCAAAGGGTGCACAGAGTTATCTACAACTTGCAAAGGAGATATTGAATGAAGACAGCATTAGGCAGAGGAATTGAATCCCTTCTTCCTGACAAGGGAGAGGAGGTTATCAAACTCGACATAGAAAGGATACTTCCAAGTGAGGACCAGCCGAGAAAGGTATTCAGGGATGAATCCCTTAAAGAACTTGCAGAATCAATAAAGGAGAGGGGAGTGATACAACCTGTTATAGTAAAGAGAATAGGAGATGGAACATTTAGACTCATTGCGGGAGAAAGAAGATGGCGTGCAGCAAAGATAGCAGGATTAAAAAAGATACCAGCCATAATAAAAGACTATGCATCAAGAGATGCCCTCGAGATAGCATTAATAGAAAATATCCAGAGAGAAGACCTAGATCCTATTGAAACAGCACTCGCCTTTGAGAAACTCCAGAAGGAGTATAACCTCACACAGGAAGAGATTGCAAAAAAGGTGGGCAAGGACAGGGCAACAGTGGCAAATTATCTGAGATTGTTAAATCTACCGGATGAGATAAAGAGATATATACATGCGGGAAAGATAACCTTCGGACATGCAAGGGCACTCCTTTCGATACCAGATGTTAAGATGCAGATGGAATGTGCGATGGAGATAATAAAAAAGAATCTTAGTGTAAGGGCAAGTGAAGAGATAGCAAAAAGGTTTATAGAAAAGAAAAAAAAGAGACAACAGTCAGTCAAAGACCCTCATATAAAGGATCTGGAACAGAAACTTAAAAAAGCACTTGGTACTGATGTAAGGATTATCGAGAAGGGCAAAAAGGGCAAGATCGAGATAATATTCAACTCCCATGATGAATTCCAGAGACTCTTTGATTTCCTGATTCATTAAGTTTCGGATTTGTGAGAGGAAGTTTTATCGTTGTCCTATGAGAATTTTATCTTATAATTTTTATGTGTCACGGACATGAGTCATGAGTAATGCAAATTGTAGAGCCAAAGAACTTCTGACTTTATCACTTGAGGCCTCAAAAATCGATTTTCTGCTTTATAAGTTATTGAAAATCATTCAGGATAATGAAGAGCAGTTTTTCTGTGAGACCTGTATTTCACTGGACAGATAGGAGGATAAAGGGGCATTTTGTAGTATGTTTCAT
>FWPU01003895.1_pt1 | contig 36155 bp, 28 predicted proteins | sample 2228361 | NCBI WGS metagenome assembly FWPU01 (sample SAMEA103939777, study PRJEB20133) | metagenome
CGACCAGACAGCAGGATGGCACGGGCGCGCGGGAAGCGCCGCGCGCTGATCTGAAGATGATTGGACACCTAAAGTTGGTATGAAACAATCAGTTAGGGGCGATGCGAGTATCGATTGCCTGGACATAGCTTATTGTAGACCTAAAGTTGGTATTAGCGATCGTGGGGACAGTCATGACTACGCGCAATGATCGCGTTCTACACCTGGCGGTGCAGACAGCCAATCAATGCCGCATTCTCCTGCCATCGCCCTGCCAGCGTTCCGCCGCCGCGAGCAACGTTGCTACTCCCTCCTGCAATGTGGCGAAATGACGCACCTCGTGCCAGGCGTTGCCGGTCTGAATCATCACCTCAGCCACATCAGGGCGAACGCCGCACAACGCCATGCTGGCGCCCATCAACCGCGCCCCATCGTTAAGCTGGCGCAGCGCGCGCGCCAGCGTCTGATCGAAGACGGTCAACCCTGTCAGATCGATCAGGAGAGTGCGCGCATTCCGTTCACCGACCTGCCGCAGCACCAGATCAACCAGCGCCTGACAACGAGCCTGATCGAAGGCGCCGATGAGCGGCGCCACCAGCGCCGTCTCGGTCAGCGGAATCAATGGCAGGGTCAGCCGGGTGATCAGCGCATCACGCTGGCGAATCTCTTCCAGCGAATGCTCAAGCGCCGCCGTGCGTTCGGCCAGCGCCGCCTGCGAGGCGCGCAGCGCCGCCTGCTGGCGCTCAGCCAGCGTCACATCGCGCAGCACCACCACACTGGCCGCGCCACGCTCATCGACAATGGCGACCTCTGTCGCCAGCACAATCTGTTCCTCACCGCGACAAAACCGTCGCGCGCCCTGCGCCCGGTCATCACCTGTCGTCTGTTCGTGAAAACCGCGCTGATGGAGCGCCTGCTCAAAACTCAGCTCAGCACCGCCACGCGCTGGCAGCAAGCGCTGCCCGGCCTGATTGGCAAAGCGCACCCGTCGTTCCGCATCCAGCACCAGCACACCATCGGGCAAACGCTCGACGGCAGCCTCTAACGCAACCTGCGATGGCCGGAAGATGCCATAGCGCAGCGTGACCCAGCCAAACGACAGGTGCAGCGGCAAGAGACTGGCATAAACTAAGACTGATACTCCGATCTCACGAAACACATACCCCATCAGGAAGGTAGCCACTGCCCCGCCGGTCAGCCAGAGCGTCGGCCCGCGCGCGGATTGATGCCGCGCAGCAATCGTCATCAGGATGATCAGGGGAACCAGCACACACCCGCCCAGGTAGAGACCAAATGCCGGCCAGAACAACGGGCCGCGCACAAACTCCAGCGTGCCTGATTCGGCGCGCGCAATATCGCGTCCCGCCAGCCCAACCCCTCCGTACCAGTCAATCGCCAGCGCAACGGCCATGATCGCATACGGCGCAAACGTCGCCCAGCGGATCGCCGGCTGCTGATAGCGGTGCGGGATAAACAGCAGCATAATCAACCAGATCAGCAAGCCGTGAATGACTGCGAGCAACACGAAGAGCAGTCCGGACATAAACCAGATCTCAAACGGTTCCCGGCTGGCAAACCGTACCGCGCCGGCGCTGCTGAGCAGCAACGAACTGGCCGTGAACAGCGCAAAGAGGCGATTGGCGGGCGCGCGCGCATCCTGCAGCAAGACATATACGATGCTGGCGGTGAGGATCACGATGGTGAGCAGAATGACGAGCAGAGCCATAGCGCGTATCACCTGTCACTCAAAGCGCTCTGATCCCGGCAAAGCGCAGACGGACACTGACGATAGCGTCGGACAACCAGAAGAATGTCGGCAACGAAGCCGGGGAAGCGAACGTGGCTCAGGCGAGGATTCTGCTACACCGTATTATCGCCGCTCAGCAGGGTGATGTCAATGCAAGCAATAAATCTTGCGTTCATCGCCTCCGCACAGTAGAGCGAAAGCAGCGCGCTCACTCCCCTGCTGGCGGCGCGTACAGCTCGCGATACACACCGTAAAAAGCGTACACCGCCCAGACATAGTGGCGGGTCTCACCGAAATCAATCGTCTCGACAAACCGGTCAGGATCGGCCACCACACTGCCGCCAGCCCAGCGGCGAGCGTTGCCCAGACCGCCGTTGTAAGCCGCAAGCGCCCCGTGCAGACTGCCGTTCATATCGCTGATGCGGCGACCAAGATAGAATGCGCCGAAGCGGATGCTGACAGCAGGCCGGTAGAGGTCATCGAGCTGAAAGTCGCTTACGCCGAGATTTTGGGCAATGCCACGCCCGGTGTCGGGCATAATCTGCGCTAAACCACGCGCGCCAACCCAAGATGTTGCCGCCGGGTTGAAGAGGCTCTCCTGTCGGATGAGGGCGTAGAACAGCAGCGGATCGACGCCAAAGCTCGCCGTTTCGCGCTGCACCAACGCGGCGTAAGGCGTGGGAAAGCGCAGTCGCCATAACGCTAATGGCGGTTCGCCGGCCCCTGCTGGCGCCAGCCGCGCCAGTCGTTCTGCGGCCAGCAATGCCGGGTAGGTCGCGTCTGCTTCGCGCGCCAGCCGGGCCAGTGTCAGGAGAAGCGACGGCGATTCGCCAGCCTGGCGCAAGCCATCGAGCCATTCGCCCAACGCTTCACTGTAGAGACCTGCCTCCACCAGCAATCGCGCGCGTTCGGCCACGGCAACGATCGCGTCCATCTCACCCGGCGCAGCCCAGCGCTCAACCCAGGCCGCAAGCTCCTCCCACTCAGCAACTGTGATCGGCGCGTCGATGGGGATTGTGCCATACGTTACCTGTCCCAGCTCTTCAGCCGCGCGCGCCGCGTAGTACGTGCCCGGCGCAACCCGGCGCGCCTGCTGGAAATACTCCTCTGCGGTCGGATCGTTCAGCGCCCGCGCCGCGCGCCCGGCCCAGAATGCCCCTTGCGCCTGCGCTGCTCCCTGGCCGGCGCGGGCCAGCAATGCCCACAACTCTCCGGCGCCGGTTAGATCGCCAGCGTCGAAACGAGCCAGCGCCAGCCGGTGCAACGCCGCTGCTCCCAACGCGGTCGTCGGATAGCGCTGACCCAATTCGCGGCGCGTCTGGACTGCCGCCTCACCATCGCCCAGCCGGTCATACAACTGCGCTGCTCGATCGAGCGCAATCGGCGCGCGCGGATCGTCAGGCGACTCCGCCGCGTACTGCCGGTACAACGCTGCCGCTTCCGCCGTCGCGCCACTCTGGCCGTAGGTCTGAATCCAGTCAAGCGCTGCCTGACGACCAACATCACCGATCGGATCCTGGTCGCGCGCAGCGGCCAGATCGGTCAGCGCGCCGCTGAAATCGCCCAGCGCCCGCCGAGCCAGCCCGCGTTGACGGAGCGCCTCGGCTACGTTTTGCCCGCCTGCAATCGCCAGATCGAGCATGGCAATGGCGTCGCTCCAGCGCTCAACGGCGCGATAGGCCTGGGCAGCCGCAAACGGATCAAGCGCCGGATCGCCGGTAGCGCGCAAGGCATCGGCAGCGCTGGCCGCTGCCGCGCCTGCGTAAGCCTTCACTGCATCACGACGCAACGCACTGGCTGTCGTCGGATCGCCGGCGGCTTCGGCCAGCGTCGCAGCGCGCGTTAGCGCCTGCGCCCGGTAATCGGGCTGCGTGGCAAAAGCCAATATCGCCTGCGCATAGGCCACGCCATCGCCTGGACGCCCCTGCGCTGCTGCCAGCTCGATCGCCTGCTCGTAAGCTGCCGCGCGTTGCCCGACAGCCATCTCGCCGGCGCCAGCGCGCAGATACGATGCCTCAGCCTCGGCCATCTGCCCCAACACTCTGAGCTGCGCCGCAGCGCGCAGTGCGGCATACGGCGCCAGCGGCGTCGCCAGCCCTTCGTACCGTCGATAGGCCTCAACCGCTGCCGCGTGTGATCCCGCCCCTTCATGAGCGCGCGCCGCCAGCAGGAGCGCCGTCGCATACGCGGGATGGCCTGGCTCGGCGAGCAGCGGCTGCAACACTTCGACCGTCGATGTCCAACGGCTATGATCGGCGAACAGGCGGGCCAGCAGCAGCCGGGCAGTCGCCGCTTCGGTTGTAGCCGGGAAAAGCTGCGCCAACTGGCTGGCGGCAGCGCCCAGCGCATCATCATCGCCAATAGCAGCGGCAGCCAGCGCGCGCTGAAGCAACTCAGTCGCTGTGATCGGTGGGTCGGTCGGAATCAGAGGAACGGATGTGGCCGGCGGTATTGGTGTTGGAGATGATAAGCCCGTTGGTGTCGAACATGCTACCAGGCAGCAGCAAAGGCAGAGCAACACCGCTCGCCAGCCCGACAACTGCACCAGAGCCATAGCTGCTCCTTTCTGTTCTGGTGCAGTATAGCATGGGTGAAAGCGGCGACAGCCTCACTAAGACGATTTCGGTGATATTGATGCGGAATCAAAAGCCTTTCCGTTGGAAGATTCTTCCCCCTGCTCCCGCTGAGCGCTGACAGACAGGCTATCAGTGATGGCAAGGTGAACGGAGCACGAAACTTGATCGACGATCATTAGCGCGACCTCTATGGACGATGCGCCTCTGTAATGCGATCATCATCCAACCGCATCGCTGGCAGATGCACATCTTCCCCTGATTGATGACGGAAAGGAACCTCGGTAAAAGAAAGCGCGCATCCCCACATCTGCCCCACAAATTCGTGACACTCTGCACGGGTTAAAACCCGGCAGCTTCTTGGGGCAACCCGCCTACTGGCGAGCTTATGCCCCAACGGACTTGTCCAGCCCGTTTCAGGATGTTGATTGCAGCGTTGTGGTCGCGATCCAGCACAACGCCGCAATCAGGATGGGGACACTGACGCGCGCGCTCAAATCCTTCGCGACACGTCGCCCACACTGAGAGCAGTTCTGCGACGTGTACCGTGAGTCTACCAGCAGCGCCAGACGGCCAGCACTTGCAGCCTTGCTCATCAGGTGTCGCGTGAGGTAGCCCCAGGAAGCATCCAACATGCGCTTTGCCAGGTGTGGGTTGCGCACCATGTTCGTGATGCGAAGGTCTTCGAGCGCGATCCGGTCGTAGCGTGTGATCAGGGTATGTGCCAGCTTATGCAAGAAATCCTTCCGGCGATTGGCGATCCGCTCATGCTGACGCTGAAGCGCCAACACCGCCGTTCGTCGGTTACTGCCGCCCTTCTTGCGGCGGGCGACCCGGCGCTGCACCACGCGCAACTTCCGCTGCTCGATTCGATACCAGCGCGGGGTATCTACCTTCTCGCCCTCGCGTGTGGTGAGCAGGCTGGCAACGCCGACATCACCCCCTCCATCGTTCCCTGTCTTGTCGAGCGGCTGTTCCTCGGTGATGCGCGAACAGGCAGCGTACCACGTGCCAGCCCGCTTGACGATCCGCAGGGGCTTGATCTGGCCTTCGAGGGGACGGCGCCAGCGAACGGCGATCCGGCCAATGCCACTGATGCGGAGCCGCCGCCCATCGATCTTGAAGCCGTTCCCGTACTCTTTCAGCCCGAAGCCCTTCCAGCGATTGCGGCCCTTGAACCTGGGGTAGCCTGGGTTTTCGCCCGCCTTGACGCGCCGGAAGAAGGCTTGAAACGCTTTATCCAGGTCGTCTACCACGATCTGCAAGATGTGGCTATGCATGGCTTTGGCGTAGGGGTTGGTCGCGTTGTACTCTTTCACGCGCCGCAGTTGTGCAACCTTGCCAATCGTCTCGCCGTGTGCCTCGTAGGCCGTCTTGCGCTCTGCAAGGCAGGCGTTAGAGAAGCGCCGACCGGTCTCGCGGGGAGACTCCAGCCGCCGCTCCTGGGGCTTCGAGGGATAGAGACGATAGACGAACGCCTTGCGCATGGCCTAGCGACCGTTCTGAGCCTCGATATATCGCTGGATCGTCGCTTGGCTGATGTTGCCTGCCGCGCGAGCGACATACGAGCGCGTCCACATGGATGGCAGTTGCAGCAGCGCGGGGAACTCCCGTCGCAGGTGATAGGCGGTGAGTCCGTTACACTCCTTCACCACATCCGCTGCGCTATCTGTCGGCCAGACCCGAATGAACAGATGCCGGTGATCGGGCTGAATCGCCAAAGCGAGGATCGTCCACCCCTTCTCCCGGCATGGTTGTTCGATCAGCGCTCGACAGCGATCGGCTATTGCGCCAGGAAGGACCGGCTTGCGGCGACGCGGACGCCGGATCAGGCGATGCGCCATCAGGTGAACGCGGTGTTCGTCGCGCTGGTATTCAAGCGGATTTGTCTTTTGCATCGTCGCATCAGAGCACAGATGAGACGTATGCGCAAGTCTGTTCGCCTTTTAGCGGCTAAAGCCATCCGAGAAACCCGCCTAACCACTGCCGTTACAACGGCGTGGCTTGCGGCGGGTTCTTTCTGTCAGGGCGATGCCTTGCGTCGCCCTGATAAAACCCAGAGGTTCTATGACTGAACACAGTCAGCAAGATGCTGCGCTACCCTTACTCAGCATTGTCAATTTGCGCACGCTGCAAAGCGCCGCTGTAATCGATGTAAACGCTCTTCCATTCTGAGAAGACATCGAGCATCGTCGGCCCGGCTTCGCGATGGCCGTTGCCGGTTGCCTTGACCCCGCCGAACGGGAGATGGATTTCGGCGCCGATGGTTGGCGCATTAATGTAGACGATCCCGGCTTGCAGCGCCTGCATTGCGCGGAAGGCGGCATTGATGTCGCGGGTGTAGATTGCCGAGCTGAGACCATAGGCCACATCGTTGGCAATCGCCACTGCCTCATCGAGGCTGTCAACCTCGATTACGCTGAGCACCGGCCCGAAGATCTCTTCGCGAGCGATCCGCATCTGGGGGGTAACATTGGTAAACACGGTCGGCGCGATGAAATGGCCATAGTCGTAGTCGCCGCCTGTGAGCCGGTAGCCGCCGCAGAGCAGAGTCGCTCCCTCTTGCTTGCCGATCTCGATGTAGTTCAGCACACGCTGCATCTGTTTCTCGTTGACCAGCGGCCCCATCTCGGTAGCAGGATCGAGACCGTTGCCCACCCGCAGCGATTGAGCGCGGGCGACGATGCGCTCGACCAGCTCTTTGGCGACGGCGCGATGCACGATCAGGCGGCTGGTCGCCGTGCAGCGCTGACCGGTGGTGCCGAATGCAGCCCAGACGATGCCGTCGAGCGCGAGATCGAGATCAGCATCAGGCATGACGATCAGCGGGTTCTTCCCGCCCATCTCAAGACTGACCCGCTTGATCCGGCGCGCGCCCAGCTCATAGACCAGCCGCCCAGTCTCGGTGCTGCCGGTGAACGAGATGACCGGCACGTCGGGATGTTCGACCAGCGGCTGACCGGCGTGCGGGCCATAACCGGTCACGATGTTGACAACACCGGGCGGCAGACCAGCCTCCATCAGGCACTGCACCAGATTGTAGGTGCTGACTGATGCATCTTCGCCTGGCTTGATCACCACCGTGTTGCCGCACACAATCGCGGGCAGCATCTTCCACGAGGCAATTGCCATCGGGAAGTTCCACGGCGTGATCAGGCCAACTACGCCAATCGGCTGGCGAATGCTCATCTGAAACTTATTGGGCAACTCCGATGGCGTAGTCACACCGTGCATGCGCCGACCTTCGCCGCCGGCATACTGGGCCATGCCGATCGCCTCGACAATATCGCCGCCCGCTTCAAACAATGGCTTGCCCATCTCGCGCGTCAGATCGCGGCTGTACTGCTCTTTGCGCGCTTGCAGCAGCTCGGCGGCGCGCAACAGAATCTCGCCGCGTTTGGGCGCCGGCACCTTGCTCCAGGTAGTAAAGGCTGCTTTGGCCGCCTCTACCGCCGCATGCACATCGCGCTCATCACTATCGGCGAACACGCCAACCAGATCGCGCGTGTCAGCCGGATTGCGGCGCTCGAAGGTCTGGCCGCTCTGCGCGGGCACAAATTCACCGCCAATCAGGTTATGGAATACACGTCCTGCGGACATCTTCGTCCTCCTTGCATCGCTTGCGCGTCGAAATCCGAGGTTCCTGGTAATAGCCTGATTATAGCATGGAGGAAGTTGTGGTATGCTGTAACGGATAACGAGCAATCGAGAGAGGGCACGAGCGATGGCAGAGTTAGAGATGCGCGTGGCAGTCGCTAAAATCCCGCGCTACGGCAACCTGGAAAGCGGCGACACGCTCGAGACGATCGAGCGTCCAGGCGGCGGCTTTTCGTTTGTGCTGGTTGACGGGCAAGGCAGTGGTCGCAGCGCGAAGACGATTTCCAATCTGGTTGCTACCCGCGCGATTTCGCTGCTGAAGGATGGCGCGCGTGATGGCGCAGTGGCTCGCGCTGTCCATGATTATCTCTACACGTATCGCATGGGGCAAACAGCAGCAACGCTCAATATTCTCTCGATCGATTTCGCGGCGCACAAGATTCTGGTGACCCGCAATAATCCCGCGCCGTTTTTCGTCCTCACGCCCCAGGGCTTGCGGAGCTTTAATGCGCCCTCTATGCCAATCGGTCTGCAACCGTTGATCCGACCGCAAATCAGCGAGATTCCGCTCGCGCCGCACACCTATATCATCGTCTTTACCGATGGCCTGTTGCGCGCTGGCGAACGGCGCGGCGAAGATCTGGGGCTGCCTAACTACCTGGCCGCGTGGCCTGCCGAGGAAGGGCGCGATCCGCGCGATCTGGTGGAAACTATCCTGGAACGGGCGCTCGCCCTCGATGATGGCCAGCCCGCCGATGATATGAGTATCGTTGCGCTGGGCATTCTCCCGCGCGCCGACACCGTCGGCGTCCGGCGCCTGACCGTCTGTGCGCCGATCATTGCGACGGGGCCGTATGAGCCGCCCGATGAGCCGGAACTTGATGAGGATCGCTGACCAGCAAAGCACGGCATGATGAGACGCCTGCCTCCAGAGCTGCGACGCGCTCCTGCGCGTGACCGGGTAGCCTATCTCCGCGCGCAACGCCGGCGGCGGCTGGCCCTGTTTGGCAGCCTGCTGCTGGCACTCGCGCTGGTCTTCGCCGGCGCCGCCTGGGCCATGAATATCCTAAGCGCAATGCGCCAGACCGACCCGCGAGCCGTCGCTTCTCCTGCTGACCGCGCAATCCAAAAGCTACGCCAGCCCTTCACGATCCTCCTGCTCGGCATCGACCGGCGCGCCGATGGCGCTGAAGGGGCGCGCAGCGATACAATCATTCTGGCCTACGTGCATCCGGTTGAACGTTGGGTAAGCCTGCTTTCGATCCCGCGCGATACGGTTGCGCCGATCCCCGGTCTTGGCGAACAGAAGATCAACACTGCCTACCAGTACGGTTATCTCAATGCAACGGCGATCTACGGCCCAAATACCGATCCGGCAACCGCCGGCGGCGCGCTGATGGCTGAAACGGTAAGCGAGTTGCTCAATGTGCCAGTAGATTACATCGCCCAGATCGATTTTGCCGGATTTGAGCGATTAATTGATGCGCTGGGCGGGATTGTGATCGACGTGCCGACGCCGTTGCTCGACAGCAGCTTTCCGACCAGCGACTACGGCTACGAACGCTTCTTCATTCCGGCAGGTTTGCAAATCTTCGATGGCGCAACGGCGCTGCGCTACGCGCGCTCGCGGCATGGCAGCAGCGATTTCGCTCGCGCGCAACGCCAGCAAGCGATTGTGCGCGCCGCGCTCGACACCGCGCGCGCCCGTGGCCTGATCGACCAGGCTGGTGCGCTCGCTGCGCTCACGGAAGAGGCGCGCCGCAGCATCCAGACGACGCTGCCGATCGATGATCCGGCAGTCTGGCGTGATCTGATCACCCTGGCGCAGGCCATCGACAGCAGTCGGATTGCCACGTTGAGCATCAACCCGCGCGACGTGGCGATCGTGGCCGAGATCGGTTCCGACATCTACTGGAATCGGCGCGATCTGGAGATCATGGTGGCCCGGATGCTGGCTGGTCCACACCTGAACGAGGAACAGGCCACAGTGCAGGTGCTCAACGGCACACCGGTCAATGGCCTGGCCAGCCGGATCAGCCGCGCGCTGACCAACGCTGGCTTTCAGACGTTGCCTGCCGGCAACACTGAACGTCGCCAGCGCACTATCATCATCGACTATGCGGGCAAACCGGCTACCCTGCAACGCCTGGCCGAACATTTGCGGCTATCGACTGCGCAAATCTTTGCCATGCCGCCCGCCGATGCGCCGCCGCAACCGCTCGGCGCTGATATTGTCATTCTGCTCGGACAAGACTACGATCCGGCATGGGCGCTGGCGCCGTGATACGCTGGGCAACCCAGCAGCCCGTGCCGACTGCAATGTGATGATGTTATCTGAAACAACACTCTGGTTGCTCATTGCGCTGGCGCTACTGGCGCCGCCGTTAGGGGTGATTGCGCTGCGCCTGCTCCGATCGCGGATTGGTGATGACGGCGTAGCGATCGGCGCCAGCGTTCTGCTGATCGTGGCCGCAGTATCGTTGCTGATCATCAGTCGCTCACCATTGCCGCCGGTGCGCGTTGGCGATCTGACGTTGCTGCCCGCGCGCGCGCCGGCGTCGCCGGAAACGCTGGAAGATGGTATCATGCCAGTGTTGCCGGTGGTCACGGTGGTTGCGCCGCCAACCCTGACCCCGCGCCCAACGACGACGCCGACGGCTACCCCGACGCCTGAGCCAACCGCCACGCCGGCGCCGACGGCTACCCCGACGCCTGAGCCAACCGCCACACCGGCGCCGACGGCTACCCCGACGCCTGAGCCAACAGTGGCTGGCCCGCGCCGGTATACAGTTCAGTCGGGGGATACGCTTAGAGCGATTGCCGAACGGTTTGGCGTGACGATCGAAGCGATTTTGCAGGCCAACAATCTTACGCCCGCGCAGGGAGATAACCTGCGTGTTGGACAGGAATTGACGATTCCATGACAACGATTCGCACCATTGAACGCAGACCACCGATCGAGGCTGGCCCGGCTCCGTTGCTGCTCATGCTGCATGGCTTTGGCAGCCACGAGCGCGATCTGTTCGAGCTGGCCGATCTGATCGACGACCGCTTTCACATCGTGAGCGCGCGCGCCCCGATTGTGCTGCCATGGGGCGGGTATGCCTGGTATGAACTGAGCGGCGCGCCGGGCCGACTCATTCCCGATCCGGTAGGGCGCGCCAGCGCTGTCGAGTTGCTGATCCGCTTTGTCAGCGACCTGCCGGCGCGGATCGGCACCGATCCGCAGCGCACCTACCTGTTCGGCTTCAGTCAGGGCGCCATTCTCAGCCTGGCGCTGGCCTGGCGCATTCCCGAACGACTGGCAGGGGTGATTGCCGCCAATGGCTACCTTGATCCGGCCCTGACCGAACAGCCTCCGGCGCCGGCGCTGGCCCAATTGCCGATCCTGCAACTCCACGGCAGCTATGATGATGTCATTCCGGTTGAACATGCCCATGCTACCCGCGATCTGCTGCGCCAGTACGCGCCGCTTCACCGTTATCATGAAGATCCGGTCGGCCACAGCCTGCATCCCAACGGTCTCAACCTGATGCAGCGCTGGCTTAGCGAGCAGCTCGATGCGCCATCGACGCAGCAGGCTCCTCGATGAGGCATATACAGGTATGGCGGCAGATCTCACGCGCTGCGCCAGTTGCGGGCAACGGTTAACCGGCAGCTATTACGTCCTGATCGATCGGCCCGAGCGATTTTGTCCGCAGTGTATCGCCACTCGACCACGCTGCGACACCTGCGGCGCGCCGCTCAGCAACCGTTTCTGGAAGCTGCACGATGATCGCCGCCAGTGTGATGCCTGTCACGCGGTGGCGATCTACGAACCGGAGCAGGCCCAGCAGCTCTTTCAGCAAACCGCAACGTTGCTGGCCGCGACCATGGGGCTGCGCTTGAATGTAGGAGTAGCGTTTCGGCTGGTTGATGCGCCGACACTGTCCAGCTTGCGCGGCTCGACGCCGCCCGGCATGCAGACGCTTGGCCTGTATCAGCGCCAGAATCATTTGCGTGTTATCTATGTATTGTACGGGCTGCCGCTGCTCAGTTTTCGGATCACAGCCGCGCACGAATATGCTCACGCCTGGCAGGCGGAGCACTGTCCGTTGCTTACCAGCGATATCCTGCGCGAAGGACACGCCGAGTGGGTTGCCTACCGGCACCTGATCCAGCTCGGCAGCCACAAAGCGGCAGCGCGGATGCTTGACGCGAACCATCCCTATCACCGTGAACTGCGCCATCTCTTGCAGCTTGAAGCGCAACTGGGCATTGATGGCGTTAACCGCTATCTGATGCGCTACGAAGGCTAGCATGACCCTGCAGATCTGGTGGCTCGATCCCTTTCACGGCGGCTCGCACGCAGCGGTAGCCGGCGGCTACGCCGCGTACAGCAAGCACCAGATCACGTTGCTGACGATGAGTCAGGCTGGTGGCTGGCGCTGGCGCATGCGTGGCGGCGCGATCACGCTTGCCCGCCGGGTTGCCGAACTCGCGACGACGCCCGATCTGATGGTAGCGACCGATATGCTCGATCTGGCGACCTTTCGCGCGCTCACCTATCAACGTCTGGGGCACGTGCCAGCGGCGGTCTATTTTCATGAAAACCAGTTGACTTACCCGCTACCGCCGGGGCGCAAACGCGATCATGCCTTCGCCTGGATCAATTTCACCAGCGCCCTGGTTGCCGATGCAGTGATCTTCAATTCGGCGTTTCATCGCCGCGATTTTCTCAACGCCCTGCCGACGATGCTGCGCCGCTATCACGATTATCACGAATTGCAGACAGTCGAACAGATTGCGGCAAAGGCGCTGGTATTGCCGCCCGGTCTTGATCTGCCGCTGCTGCCGGCGCGACCGCCGCGTGATCCCGCTGCGCCGCCGGTCATCCTGTGGAATGCGCGTTGGGAATACGACAAGCAGCCGCAGGTGGTCATGGCGGCGCTGGCAGCGCTGGCCGAGCGCGGTATCGACTTCCGGCTGATCGTCACCGGTGAGCACATTGACCCAAACGCCGCCGATCTGGTCGCCGCGCGTGAGCGCTGGGCGCCGCAGACCATCCACTGGGGGTATGCGGCCAGCCGCGCCGCCTACCTGTCCTTGCTCCAACAGGCCGACATTGTCGTTTCGGCGGCCATTCAGGAATACTTCGGCATTGCCGTGCTCGAGGCGATTGCCTGCGGCTGCATCCCATTGCTGCCCGCGCGGCTCAATTACCCCGATCTCATTCCGCCCGAATGGCATGCGCTCTGCCTCTACACCGACGACGCCGACCTGCCCGCTGCGCTGGCAAATCTGATTGCGCGTCTGCCAGAATTGTCGTCATATCATTGGTCAGCGCTGGCCGTGCCCTACCGCTGGGAACAGCTCGCGCCGCGTTACGATGCGACGCTGACCGAGATTGCGGCGCGGACGCAGCAGTAGGTCTGGCCTCGATTGCGCGACGACACGCCAGGGCCAGCATGGTATGCTGTATCATGACAGTGGTAAAGCGAGACGTCTGCTATGCGACACGAAGATCAGGTTGCCATTCGCCAGCTTATCGAGCAGCAGTGTGCCGCTGCGCTCGGCACGATCACGCCCGATGGCGCGCCGTATGTCTCGTATGTGCTGTACGCCATCGAACGCCGCGCCGGTCACCCGCCGGGATTGTTGCTTTTCCTGAGCCGATTATCGGCGCATACCCGCCACCTGCTGGCCGAACCGCGGCTCTCGCTGTTGATCACGGCTGATCAGGCCAGCGCGACCGATCCCCAGGCGCTGGCCCGGATCACGCTGCAAGGCACAGCAATCGCGCTGGCCACCGACGATCCTGATTATGCTGCGGCACGCGCCTGCTACCTCCAACGGCTGCCAGCTCAGGAACACCTCTTCGCGCTCCCGGATTTCAGCCTGTTCCGGGTCAGCCTGCGCGAAGGCCGATACATCGGCGGCTTTGCCCGCGCATATACGCTCGATGCCGAACGGCTGGCAGCAGTCTTGCAGGTTGCCGCCGCAGGGCCAGCGTAAACATCTGCCAACACAGCGATGTATCCGTGGTATCATGCACCATAGACCATCGCCATGCAGCGCCGGGTGGAGCACAAAGCGTGACAACATTACTCCTGATTCGACACGGAATGAACGATTGGGTTCATGGTCGGCTGGCCGGTTGGCTGCCGGGCGTGCATCTGAGCGAAGAGGGGCGCCAGCAGGCGGCAGCATTGAGTCAGCGCCTCGGCGATCTACCGATTACCGCCCTCTATACCAGTCCGCTTGAACGCTGTGTGGAAACTGCGCGCGCCATCGCTGAACCGCGCGGGTTGGCCCTGCGCATTCTCGAGCAGATTGGCGAAGTGCGCTACGGGGAATGGGAAGGGGCCGAACTCAAAGAACTCTACAAACATGAACTCTGGCCGGGAGTGCAACACTATCCGAGCGGCACTCGCTTCCCGCAAGGAGAAACCCTCGGCGAAGCGCAGCGGCGGATGGTAAGCGCGCTCGATCAGTTGCGCGAACGCCATCCCGGTGAGCTGATCGCAGTAGTGTCTCACGCTGATCTGATCCGACTGGCGCTTGCTTATTACATCGGTATCCACATCGATCTTTTCCAGCGCCTGGTGATTCAGCCCTGCTCGGTCAGTGCGCTGGCCTTTGAACGGATGGGGCCGCGTTTGCTGGCCTACAATGATACCGGGTCGCTCGAACACGTCCGCCCCAAACCGCCAACGCCGCCCGCCGAGCCAGCAATAGCGACCCCGTCATCAACGGAGGCAGGATAGTGGCAGAGTTTACCTTCGATCTGGAATCGGTGCATCGCATCACGGCAGGGGCTGTTGGCCCTCGCGGACGTCGGGTCTTCTACCTGCAAGCCCGACGCGGTAACCGGCTGGTGACCCTGCTGGCCGAAAAGGAGCAGATTCGTGAGCTGGCCAATGCGATTAATCGGCTGCTCGAGACGATTGGCGAACGCAATCCGCGCCTGGCAACATCCGACGATCTGATCGTGGCCGATATGAGTCTGGAAGAACCGCTCGAACCGGAATTTCGCATTTTCCAGATGGGTCTGGGCTACGACAGCGAGCGTGATCGGGTCATCCTGCTGGCGCAGGGCATGGCCGAGGGCGAGAGCGAAACCGAGCTGAGCGCGCGCTTTTCGGCCACCCGCGAGCAGATGAAGGCGCTGAGCATCCATGCCCAGCAGGTGGTGGCGGCTGGCCGCCCAATCTGCGGCAACTGCGGTCGTCCGATTGATCCAACCGGCCACTTCTGCCCGCAACGGAATGGGCACGGCCCGGTGTACAGCTAGGAATGCCGTATGTCAGAAGGCCACGCGCAAGAATTGAGTGTGTCTCGCATCCTGACCGCGCTGGCGCAGGGTGAGATGAATGTCGAGGCGGCGATGCCGTACAGCAGCAACTACACCCTGCTGACCAGCATCACCCACGCGGATCTCCAACTGCTGGCCATCTACAAACCGCAGCGCGGCGAGCGCCCTTTGTGGGATTTTCCGCGCGGCACGCTCTATCGGCGCGAAGCCGCTGCCTATATCGTCAGCGAAGCGCTGGGCTTTCACCTGGTGCCGCCAACCGTGGTGCGCGATGGCCCCTACGGCATCGGGATGGTTCAACTCTTCATCGACAACGACGAAGAAATTCATCTGTTTACGATGTTGAAGCAGGGCGGCTACGAAGACGAGATCAAGCGCTTGTGCGCCTTCGACTGTTTGATCAACAACGCCGATCGCAAGAGCGGCCATTGCCTGCAAGGGCGCGATGGCCGGCTGTGGGCGATCGATCATGGCATCTGTTTCCACGTTGAACCAAAACTGCGCACCGTACTGTGGGACTTTGTCGGCCAGCCGCTGCCTGCGGACGTGATGGCTGCATTTACCGATTTTCGCCAGCAACTCGACCACAACGAGCAGTTGCAGCAGGCGCTCCAGATGCTGCTCGACCGGGCAGAGGTGCGCGCATTGCGGCGGCGACTCAACAACCTGATCGAGCAAGGATGCTACCCGCCGCCCGGCCCTGGGCCGCACGTGCCGTGGCCGCCGGTCTGATCCGGTGTCTTGCCCGACATCATGCGACGACCATCATTTCGTGCCGCTCACCGCAATTCAGGCAATTCCACCGGATCTTCACGCGGTTCACACAGGCCGCAAAAGAGCGCGCGCGCGGTCACGATCGCTTTGTGCCCGCCCTTCCGGTCAGCGTACAAGGCTACAATGTGCGGCATCTCCTGAGCATGATCGCGACAGATAGCCCGTCCGCAGAAGATACATACGCCGTGCGCCGGGCGATTACAGTGCCAGCAATTCATAGATCCCTCTGACGCAGCGGAGCGCGCCGCGAACAATGCGCTCCGCTGCGCTCATTGCTTATCACCGGGCCAGGAGGGGCACCCAGATCCGCGGTACGCTCAATGAGATCGGAGCTTCCAGCAATTGGCCGGTGATCGGCACCGAACTCTCCACGATCTCAACCGTGTTCGTAATCGTACCAGTGACCTGCGCCGGATTCAAGGTTACGCGGAAGAGCAGCACCAGACGACCGGGCGTAGTACCGCTTCTGGCCGGAACTGTGCGATTGTTCCAGGTCAGCACCATTCGTCCGCCGCTGCTGCTGATCTGCGGCGCTGAGCCGCTCACCATAGCGTTATACGTAATCCCTGCCGGCAAAACATCGCGCAACGTAATCGTATACTGGCTATCCGTCGGGTTGACCACCTCGATTTGGTAGAGGAAGGTCGGATTAGGGCTGCCTGGCGCTGACGGCGGAATTGTCGTAATGCTGGCAGTCTTGGCTACTGCCGGGCCGGTGACGCAGATACGCACAGTCGGATCAACCTCACCGTCGGTGCGAGGAATGATCCCGTCGGGGCTGGTGATCTCAACGCTGGTTCCCTGATCGCTCCAGACCTGCCCCACACGGGCGACGATGGCGAGCGGCAGTTCACTCACATCGGCTGAGCCGGGCTTCGCCGGCACAGTCAGATTCCGCCAGACCAGCCTGGTTGAACCGGCGTCGGCGCCGGTCGTCACCGGGATGATACTGGTTGGGGCTGGCATCCCGGGTTCAGGGCGAATGTAGCTCAAACCGATCGGCAGCGTTAAGGTGACAGTCGTATCGGTATACGGGATCAGGTTTGTATTGAGCATGGTCAGCGTGTAGACACGCTCTTCGCCCGCAGTTGCGCACTCACTGATACCCTGCATGCGCGGTGTGTACGTGTGCAGCGGGCGAGTGGTAATGCGCTCGACAGCCATTGAGATCGTGCGTTCATCGACCGTATACTGCGCACAGGGGCTATCATTGCAAATTGCGGCTTGCAGATTATCGGCTGTGGCATGGGCGTAGACGTCGCTGGTGCTGATCACATCAGACGCTGCCGCGCGGAAAAGGATATCAACCTTCCCCTGTGCCGGGATGGTGGGGATCGTCCAGCGCAATTCGGTGCGTCCATCAGGCAACACACGCTGGCCAGCGAAGGTGTGATTGCTCACAGTCGAGCTGTAGAGATAGCGATCGGGGAGGATGGCGTAAGCGACTACATTCGTCAGCGGCGCATTCGTGTTGAGGTTGCGCACGGTCAGCGTGAACAGACCGCGATCGCGCAGGCTGAGGGTAGCGCGATCAACCTTGATCGAATAGTCGAGCCGATTGCTCCCGCAGCGATAGTCGATCACCGCCTCGATCGCCGGTCGCGGTGACACCCGGGTGCTTTGACCGGTCGTTGGATCAACGAAGGTGTATCCTAACCGATTCTTGTACTGATCGGTGGTACAGGGCGGATTGAAGAGGGTGCGAATCCGCACGGTATAGCTCTGGCCGGGTGGAATCGCCAGGGTTGGCCATGTCCACGGATTAGTGCCCGTGATATCGGGCTGACGCTTGTCTGCCGGGAGATTGCTGAATTCCACCGCCTGAAAAGTCAGTTCGAGCGGCGCAAAGTCAACCAGGCCGGCAGTGTAGGTATTGGCCGTCTCGGCGTTGGTGATGGTCAGCGTGAAATAGAGGGTCGCGCCACCCGGCGGCACCGGCCCGGTAATGATTCGGGTTGTGCCGAGATTGGCGCCACTGGCGTCACTGAAGACTTTGCTGATTTGAATATTCGGGGTAATTCGCACGCATGCGCGCGCGCTAGAGAACGTAATCTCTTCACCGGTGAGTCCAGGTTCAGGATTGACCAGCGCATTCTCCATGCGCGCCTGATCGAGATCGTTACAGTAGGTGCGGCTAAGCAACTGACCGCGCGTGATGACATTGTAGCGAATGTAGCGCGTTTCGCCCGGCGCCAGCACAATATCTTCCCAGATCAGCGTGGTGCGCGTCAGCGAACCGACCGCTGTGCTGCCAATCAACGGCTCGAATGGCACGGCTTCATCGGGATTGCCGCTATCGATCGTCGCGCTGCCGGTGACATAGCTAAAATCGGCTTGATTGCCTGCCGGCAACAGATCGTACACCGCAATCCCCGTCATCTGTTGCGAACTGTTGTTGGTGAGCGAAATGATGTAAGGGAAAGGTTGATTGTTGCGCGCAACGTAATTTGTGCCACTCCGCTCCGCTTCGGAATACTTGGCCACATCGAGCCGCGGCACTACTTTAAAGCCGCCGACAGCCGCAGCATTACAGACTTGCGGCACTCCTGCCGGCACTCTCACATTGCCCACCGTCGTGCCACGACCAGAGGGGCCGTTGCCTTCTGTCGTATAGCGAGCGGTAACCTCAAAAGCAAAGCTCTGCTCAACCGGGGTATTGATATTGCCTGCCGGCATATTCACGCGCCAGATCAGCGTGCCGCCGGTTGATGAAGTTGGCCCCTGCGCTGTAAACGAGCCGACACTGGTCGCGCTTCCTGGCACATAACGCACATTCGGTTGCAAGACCACGATGACTTCTACATCGTTGAGCGGCTGTGGCCAGTAATTGCGCACTTTGAAACTGAAGCTCCCGCGCTCACCGAAGATGACCGTTGTAGTCGCACTGAAGACAACTTCAACCGGCGGACGAACATTGTACGTTATATTGCCCGTCTGCGGCGCGATCTGATAGCGATTGGTCGCGCTGCCGGGCAGGAAGGGGATTTCATCACTGGTCACATAGTATTCGGCTTTGCGGTTGATCATGCGATCGCACGGCTCAACATCGAGTTTGCGGAAGGTCACAAAGATGTCGATGCTCTGCCCGCGCTCCAGTCGATCGATCATCCACACCAGTACAGTGCGACCATCAACGATTGACAGCGCCGGCGGGAAATTGGCGCGATCAGGACCGCGCACACTACTGACAAACTCAGCGCCCAGCGGCACGAAGTCGGTCAGCTTAACGTTTGTCGCTGTAATCGCATCCTCGCGATCGACATTCGTCAGGCGCAGGCGATATTCTCCTGTCTGAGTAGGAAAGATGCGCGGCGAGATACCGGTAGCAGTGAGCGCTTTTTCCAGCCGGAAGAGCGGCCCTTCAACCAGCGCTGAGGCATTGGCAATCGCGCGCGCTGAGGTCTCGCTACCGACGAAGAATTCGGCTGACGCCGAAGGCCGGCGCGGTTCCTTGCCAACCACCGGATAGACATTTTCCGGCACACGCAACGCAATCTGGAAGCTGCCGCCGGTGTTGTTGCCGAGATCGCCAATCGTGTAGGTAAAACTACCAACCGCTGTCGTTGAATTATATTCCGCCGAGCCGCTGCGCGTCACTGCCGGGCCGCTCACATTGATCGGGGCGCAGGCGTTTGCGCCGGTCGCCGCGCAGTACTGCTGGAACTTGTCGGCATTGAGCGTGTTAGGGCGCGCGACACTCCAGAAGTTCCAGGTCACTTTGATCCGGACATTGCTCAGGGGCGCGCCGCTGGTGTTGCTGTATGAAACCGTATAGACCAGATCCTGACCGCCGCGCAGGCGGGCCGGCGACGCCAGAATTGAGACGCTCACCCTGGCCTGGGCGACCGTGGCGGTCGGCAGTTCTTCGGCTGGCGGGAGAGCCGGAGCATCACCATGCTCGCGTTCAGGCGTGACGGCGGCTGGAGGTTCGATGAACGATGCCTGGACGGGAGAGGAAGCCAAAGGTGAGAAGAGAAGAACGATAATAAACACGTAGGCAACCAAGCGTTTACTATGCGCCATACCTGCTCCCTTGAATATGATTTCGTTTGGCAAGACTATATACTATATCTCACGCACATCATAGCATGCTCACCGTACCATGAGCGCACCATTCATCAATCAACTATCGCAAGACATCGATGGTGAGGCGTGCCATCATCCTGTCTGAGCAAAAGCTCGCAATGATACGATTAGCGAAGGCGAGTGACTTCGGCTTTTCTGAACGAGAGTCATCCTCACAGCAGCAACGGGATGCCGCCTGATCAGAGATATTTGTTATCACAGCAATTGCCTGCTCAAAGGTATGGTATGATCGCTGGCCTGAACTGCTCAGCAGGAGTGAAGCGATCGTGATTGCCGTTCTGGTTGAAGTGCTCTTGCCGATTGCCGTGGTCGCAACTGCCGGCTTTGCGCTGCGGCGCAGCCTGCCGCTCGATCTCATCACCCTCAATCGCCTGATGATCTATGGGTTGAGTCCGGCGTTGATCTTTGTGGCGCTGGTGCGCGCCGATCTGCGGGGGCCTGACGCCGGACGGATGATCCTGTTTGCGGTTGGCGTGCTGATCATGATGGCTGTGGTCGTCTGGGTAAGCGCGCGGCTGCTGCGGCTGCGCGGCAAAGATGTGACGGCGCTGCTGCTGACCAGCATGTTCATGAATTCCGGGAACTACGGCCTGCCGGCGTCGCGCTTCGCGTTCGGCGAAGCAGGGTTTACCCTGGGGGTCTTCTACTTTATCATGCAATCGATCATGGCACAGACGCTGGGCGTGGCCGTGGCTGCCGCTGGCGCCGCCGGCAACGGGCAACGGGCATGGCGACAGGTTGCGGGGCGACTGATCCACATGCCGCAAATCTATGCCGTGGGCGCGGCGCTGGCGTTGCGCGCGCTGGGGTTCGATCCGGCAACGGCAACCGGAGTCGGCCACAGTCTGTTCGAGGGCGTGGCGCTGCTCAGCGAGGCCGCTCTGCCCGTCATGCTGCTCATCCTCGGCGTGCAGTTGGGCGCCGGCGCGCCGATCGTGCAGCCTGGCATGGTAGCCTTTGCTGCCGGACTGCGCCTGATCGTCTCGCCCCTGCTCGCGTTCGGGCTGGCCCGCCTGCTTGGCATGGACGGAATCGCGCTTGGGGTTGGCGTGATGATGGCCGGTATGCCCACTGCGGTAAATACCACTATTCTGGCAATCGAATTTGATACTCGACCGCAACTGGTAGTCAGCGTGGTGGTTGTATCGTCCTTCGCCAGCCTGATCACATTGAGTATGTTGTTGAGTCTCGTCCGCTAGCATACCCGGAGACGCCGATGACGATTGCGCATGTGCTGGTGCGCCAGGCGCAGATTCCCGGTCGCTCTGCCCGCCAGGCGATTGCCATCCATCACGACCGGATTATATGGATCGGGCCGGATCGCGCTGCCGGTCAGTGGCAGCATCCAACAACGCAGGTGATCGATGGCTGTGGCTGGGTGGCGTTGCCCGGTCTGACCGATTGCCACCTGCACCTTCAAAATGGCGCGCGCGCTCTGGGCATGCTGCGGCTGGAAACGGCGCAGAGCATTGCCGATCTGCAAGCGCAACTGGCCGCTTATGCTGCGGCCCATCCTCAGGCGACATGGCTGATCGGGCGGGGTTGGCGTTACCGGCTGTTTGCCGACGGTCAGGCGCCCGATCGCCGGTTGCTCGATGCCGTCGTTCACGACCGTCCGGTGTTGTTGACCGCGTTTGACGGTCATACCGCCTGGGCGAATACGGCAGCGCTCCAGATCGCCGGCATTCTTGCCGGCGCCGAGACCGGCAACCCGTTGAGCGCGGTTGTGATGGGCACAGACGGATTGGCCAGCGGCGAGTTGCGCGAAGCGCCGGCGATGGATCTGGTGCGGCGCTGGGTGCCGCCGCCTGCTGAACACGAGCTGCGCAACCTGCTGCGCCACGCGATGCGCGAACTCAATGCGCTTGGGCTGACGAGCATTCATAACATGGACGGCGACGAGGCGCAGCGCGACCGCTACCGCGAGCTGGCAGCCGCCGAAGAGCTAACCGTGCGCATCCGCCTGCCGCTCTCACTCTCGCCGGGCGCGGATCCGACCCAGATCACGGCCTGGGCAGCCGACGCTCGCCGGTATTTGCATCCCTTCCTGCAGACCGATGCGGTCAAGTTGTTTATCGATGGCGTTGTTGAAGCCAAAACAGCGCTGATGCTCGCGCCATACGCCGACGGCAGCGGTGAGCGCGGCATCGCCAATTACGACCAACAGGAATTCGTCGATCTGATTGCCTGCGCTGACGCTGCCGGATTGCAGGTCTGCGTGCATGCAATCGGCGATGGCGGAGTGCGCCAGACCCTCGACGCCTTCGCCGCTGCCCGTCAGATCAATGGTCAGCGCGACGCTCGCCATCGGATCGAGCATGCCGAGATCGTCGATCCTGCCGATCTGCCGCGCTTTGCTGCGCTCGGCGTCATTGCCTCTGTTCAGCCGCTCCACGTCGATTTCGGCATGGACCAACAAAATCCGTGGTGGCGACTGGTGGGAACGCAGCGCCATCGCTACGGCTTCCCATGGCGCGACTTGCTGCAGGCAGGCGCCAGGATGGCGCTGGGCAGTGATTGGCCGGTAGCCAGCCCTGATCCGTGGCGAGGGATGCAGACGGCCTGCACGCGAGGCAGACTCGATTTCAGCGCATCCGGTGACGTTCCCGATCAACGGCTGAGCATTGCCGAAGCGCTGGCCGGCTACACGACATGGGCGGCGCACACCGGCTTTCGCGAGTGCGAACTGGGGCGACTGGCGCCCGGCTATCTGGCCGATCTGATACTGGTTGATCGCGACATCACTGTCGGCCCGCCCGATCAGATCGCGAGCGCGCAGGTGATGCTCACTATGGTGGGCGGAAAAGTCGTCTTCACGCGCTCAGCGTAGATACGTCAACAGCTCAAGCTCATCATCCGCCTCGATAACCAAATTGTCGGGCGGCAGAGAATAGTACTGGCCGCAGCGCCGCAAACCAACCGGCAACTGGTCAGCGGCGCGCAACGCGGCCACCGTCTTGCCCACATGCTGACCGGCAGCAAGCTGCCGGCGCACAATCAGCAGGTGATCGCCAATATCAAACGCAGCTTCCACATCGGGCAACAGAGTCGCCGCTACCAGACTCGGCGCAGCCAGCGCCGACGTGCTGAAAGCGGTCTGAATCCCGAAGAGGTCGGCCAGCCGGTCGGCCAGCACATCACTGAAGACGCGCAACACCAGATGCACCTGCGGGTAGCGACTGCGCACCGCGAGACCAATGTGCAGGTTCAGCAGATCATCGCTGTAGAGCGCTGCCAGCGCCGCTGCCTGCTCGATCCCGGCTTCGCGCAGCAACGCCGGATCGCGCGCATCGCCGCGCAACACCCGCACTCCTTGCCCGGTCAGCGCTTCGACATACCGCTCTGGCGTCTCGACAGTGCAGATGACGGTCAGCGGCAGGCGCGGCTCGCGGCGGTTGAGCAGGCGCACGACCTGCGTGCCGACCTTGCCCAGGCCGCATACAATCAGACCGCCTTCAATCACAGGCCGGTGGGGCTGATTGAGTCGTTGCAGCTCACTGAGCGCGGTAAGTGGCCCCATCACCACAATCTCTTCGCTGGGCAAGATCGGCAGGGTTGCGTGCGGGCCAGGCAGACGGCGCACGCCGAAGCGCGCTTCCAGATCGGCCACCGGCCCGATCAGCGGACTATCATCGCTCACGGTAATATAGGCCACGCCCAGCAGCGTTTCAGGAAGATCGATCACATAGCGCACATTTGAGCTGAGCAGCGCCGCCGCCAGCGTTGGCGCCGCCAGCGCCGCCGGACTAAAAGCCGCATTGCGGCCAAAGGTGCGTTCGAGCCGGGCATCAAGCGCGCGATTGAAGATCCGTTGCACCGTGGGCAACTCAGGCCGGATTCGCCGCGCCGCCAGCGCAATCTCCAGATTCTTCAAGTCATCATCGATCGTCGCCAGCAACCCTTGCGCTCGTTTCAGGCCCGCCCGGAGCAAGACCGTTGGATCGCGGGCATCACCGCGCACAACCGGCACGCCCAACCCGATCAGAATGGGAGTGAACTCGCAATCTGGACTCAGCTCGACCGCCACTACCTCGCGCCGACAGTCGAGCAGTTGCAAGACCGCGCGATACCCGACTCGTCCCAGACCGCACACGATGATATGGCCGCGATAGGTCACGGCCAGCGACTCTTGCCAGCGCTCAGGGCGAGCGCGTTTATCAACCAGCAGGCGACCAACATCGACGGCGCTTTGCAAGAGAAAGAAGAGACCGAGCAACGGGATCAGGAAAAAAAGCGCGCGCCCGGCAGGATCGCCGGGCAGATCGAGGTCGGTTTGAAAGATAAGCAGTTTGAGCGTCTCGAAGAGCGCCTCGGCGGTATCAGGTTGACAATCGCACCGCGGCGGCAGATACCACCACCGGAGATAGATTGTCCCGCTGGCCAACACGAGGGCCAGCGCCGTGATCGGAAACCAGGTCTCGCGCACAATGCGCAGATCATCGATGATGGTGGCGGCAATCAAGCGCCAGAGCGCGAACTGGCGTCGCCGCAGGCGAGTCAGGCGAGTATCTTGAGCCATATCTCATGCTTACGCGGGCTATCACCCGCGACTCACCGCAATCATCCGATTGAGCCGTTCGAGGGCGCGACCACTATCGACGCTGGAGCGAGCCATCGCAACCCCGGTGGCAATATCTGGCGCCAGATCTCCGGCCACCATCGCGGCAGCGGCATTGAACAGAACCACATCACGGCGCGGCCCGCGATCTTCGCCGCTGAGTATCGCCCGCGCAATCGCCACATTGGTCGCCACATCGCCGCCGCGCAACGCCTCGCGCGGCGCCCGCGCCAGCCCCACATCCTCCGGCGCCACCCAGAACTGACGAATTGGTTGGCCAGCGCGCACCTCGAAGATCAGATTAGGCCCCGACAGCGTCAGCTCATCAACACCGCCATCGCCATGCACGACCAGCGCATGGATTGTCTCAAGTCGACTCAGGGCATTGGCCAGTTTCTCGGCCAGCGCGGCGCTGGCCACGCCCAACACCTGGTAGCGCGCGCGCGCGGGATTGGTCAGCGGGCCGAGAATATTAAACACGGTGCGAATCCCGATTTCACGCCGCACCGGGCCGGCAAAGCGCATGGCCGGATGAAACTTCGGCGCAAACATGAAACCAATTCCTGCCTCACGCAAACACCGGCTCACCCCTTCCGCATCCAGCTCGATCTGCACCCCCAGGCCCTCAAGCACATCGGCGCTGCCACACACGCTCGACATGGCCCGATTGCCGTGCTTCGCCACCGTCAGGCCGGCGCCGGCAGCGACAAACGCGGCAACCGTGCTGATATTGAAGGTCTGAGCGCCATCTCCCCCCGTGCCACAGGTATCGAGCACCGGCCCATCAAAATAGACATGGGTCGCCTTCTCGCGCATTACTGCCGCCATGCCGGCAATCTCGGCATCGGTCTCGCCTTTGATATGCAAAGCGGTCAAAAACGCGCCGATCTGCGCCGGCGTCGCCGTGCCGCTCATAATCTCTTCCATCACACTGGCCGCCTCGGCCTGGGTCAGATCGCGGCGGGCCACCACAGCGGCAATCGCCTCGCGGATGTTCATTGCGCTCTCCTTCGTTTGCTCCTCGCACTGCGGTAGTATTGTAGCGAGTGCTGGCGATGCGGTCAATGAGCGCTAATGGATAAGTTCTCGCTACTGACCGAGAACGACGATAGATGTAGAACGAAAAAGCACTGCGCAATCCATCAGCACAGACTTTGTGGACTTCGTGTCTTTGTGGCGCCATCATCCCTCGATTGCTCGCTGGCGGATGCGCGTCTTCCCCGGATTGTTAACGAAAAGGATGTTCCGTAAACGTAAATCATTCAAACACCCGCGCCATCTGACCGAGGCAGATGGCGCGGGCGCGCGACCGTTCATTCCCGCAGCAGCGTGATCAGCACTCACTAAAGCCGCAGGTGTGGCACTTCCGGCAACCCTCTTCGTTGAGCATGGTTGCATTCTGGCACTCAGGGCACATTTCGCCCAACTCGATCGAGCCGTGGAGATGGTCAACCGGCTGCTCACTCACCGATGCGGATTGGGCGGGCGCATCTTCAGCAACGGCATAGTCACCGTTGCCGTTCCCATTGTGGTGGCCGTTGCCATTGCCATTTTTGACGTAGTAATCGAGCAACACCTTGCCGATCGCATCAGGCACCGAACGCACCCGATCCGGCCCAAATCCGGCTGAGCGCGAGCCGCCGATCCCGCGCAGTTGCTCGGCGATCAGCTTCACCGGCACCCCACAGCGCAGCGCCAGCGACATCAGGCGGCCAATTGCCTCGGTGAAGGCGGTCACATCACTGCCGGCGCGACCGATGATGGCAAATACCTCGAACGGTTTGCCATCAAGCTCGGTCACAAACAGACGCAACTTGCCGAGCGGCGTCACGACCGGGAAGGAGTGGCTGGGCAACGCCTCGTTCGGCACGGGCCGCGGTTTCAGTTCGGTTGGAGCGGGCGCAGCCGCAGGCGCCGGCTCGGTCTTGCCGGTCGAACCGGTCGAAAGCACCTGATTGGCGCGCGAGCCGTCGCGATACACGGTAATCCCCTTGCATCCCAGCCGGAAGGCCAGTTCGTAGGCTTCGCGCACCTGATCGGGCGTCGCCTCGTGGGGGAAATTGATCGTCTTCGAGATGGCGCTGTCGGTATACTCCTGGAAGGCGGCCTGCATCCGCACATGCCATTCGGGCGCAATATCATGCGCCGTCACCCATACGCGCCGCGCGTCGGCGGGCACCTCCGGATGGTGAATATGGCCGGTATCGGCGATCCGCTCCATCAGTTCGACGCTGTACCAGCCCTCACGCTTCGCCTGAGCGACAAAATCTTGATTGATGTCGAGCATGCGGGTATCGGCCTGATAGCGCCAGAAGGCAATCGCGAACAGCGGCTCGATGCCCGACGAGCAGCCGGCGATGATACTGATCGTGCCGGTAGGGGCGACGGTCGTGACATTGCAATTGCGCAGCAGACGTTGCGGACGAATGCGCGAGCCATCGGGCCGCCGGGCGCAGGTCGCATCCGGCCCCCAGATGCTGTATTCCCATTCGGGGAAGGGGCCGCGCTCACGCGCCAACTGCTCAGAGGCGACCTTGCTCTCTTCATCGATGAAGCGCATCACCGCGCGGGCCAGATCGATCGCCTCGGCTGAGTTGTAGGGAATGCCGAGCCGCACCAGCATATCGGCCCAGCCCATCACGCCCAGCCCGATACGCCGAATGCGCTGACTCAGATGGGTGATCTGCTCAAGCGGATAATGGTTGGCATCGATCACATTGTCGAGAAAACGGGTGCTCTCATGCACCACCTCGCGCAGATGATCCCAATCGATCGCGCGTTCCGGGGTGACAAACTTGCCCAGATTGATCGACCCCAGGTTACAGACATCATAGGCCAGCAACGGCTGCTCGCCGCACGGATTGGTCGCTTCATAGTCGCCCAGGTGCGGCACCGGATTATACTCGTTGGCGCGGTCGATGAAGAACAGACCCGGTTCGCCGGTGGCATGGGCGCACTGCACGATCAGATCGAAGACCATGCGCGCGCGCAGACGAAGCGGCTGGCCGGCTGGCGCCAGCACTTCTCCGGTCAGCGGATGTTTCAGCCCGTCGCGCGCGGCAAGCTGCACCTGGCCGGTGCGCGGATTGATCAGGTCATAGACCTCATCACGCTCAACCGCGCGCATGAAGGCGTCGGTAATTGCCACTGAGATATTGAAATTGGTAATCTTCGTGGTGTCGAGCTTGCAGGTAATAAACTCAAGAATATCTGGGTGATCGCAGCGCAGAATACCCATGTTGGCGCCCCGACGGGTGCCGCCCTGCTTGATTGCCTCGGTCGAGTGGTTGTAGACATCCATGAAACTGACCGGGCCGCTGGCCACGCCCATCGTGCTGCGCACGACATCGTTGCGCGGGCGCAGCCGCGAGAAGCTGAACCCAGTGCCGCCGCCGCTCTGATGGATCAGGGCCTGATGCTTGAGCGTTTCGTAGATACTGTTCAGATTGTCTTCGATCGGCAACACGAAACAGGCGCTCAACTGACCGAGCGGACGACCAGCGTTCATCAGTGTCGGGCTGTTCGGCTCGAAGTAGCCCTGCGTCATCAGGTGATAGAAGCGATCGGCGCGCTCCTCAACCTGTTCGGAAGAAGCGCCGTACCGCGCATCAACTGCGGCAATCGTTTCCGCAACGCGCCAGAACATCGTCTCCGGCGTTTCGATCACGTTACCGCGCTCATCCTTGAGCAGGTAGCGCTTCTGCAACACGGTGCGGGCAATGTCGGTCAACTTGGCCGGCTCCAGGTCACGTTTGATCATTGGTGGTTTGCTCCTCGCGGTCGATAACGCATCATTCCCCAACACCATCGAGACGCGACGCCTCGAAAGTGTAAAACATAATTCTTTCTTACTTCACCACAAGACGGTACAGGTTGAGCGGAGCTACTACATTTAGTATGAATTATCGGAGATAGTTGGCATATATTGTTGTTTAACTCGCGTCGATAGTGTAGCACACCCGACCACCTGCTGTCAAGCCGGGAATGGTCTCAAGAAAATCTTTACAAACATGACAACGGAAGATCCATCGGGAACGAGCACAGACCGGCGCTTTCCAACGCCATCGTTATCTCCGCAATCTGTCCGCACTCAAACCCGCACCTGTAGGAACAAACGATGGTTTGCCGCTCCATTGATCACCGTTCATCGCTCCTGTGTTGATCGACACAGGAACGGGACGGCATTAGCATTCAGGTCATGCGCATGCATGGCAAGCGTGAACCGGCAGGGTTCGTGGTATGATTGAGGCAGGCATCGTTGTCAACCAAGCGGGTGGAGCATGATTCGCGCGTCATCTGCCACTGAAACTGCGGTTGCCGGCACGAAGGTGCGTTTCCGTCGATCTGGTCGCGGCGCGCCCATCTTGTTGCTGCACGGATGGGGCGGCTCATCGCGACTCTGGCATTACACCATGCGCGATCTGGCCGATCACTACCAGGTGATTGCGCCCGATCTCCCCGGCTTTGGCGCTTCGCCGCCCCTGAGCGGCCAGCTCTCGCTCGAACGGCTGGCCGACTGGGTAGTTGCCTTTGCCGATGCGCTTGGGCTTGATCAGTTCATCATCAACGGCCATTCGCTCTGCGCCGCAGTTGCGGTGCATGTCGCCGCCCGCTACCCTGAGCGAGTTCACCGCCTGATTCTGACCAGTTTTAGCACCTTTCGCGATGAACGCGAACGGCGAGTGGTGGCCTCGATCCATCATCTGATGGCATTGTGGCTAGCGCTCCGGCGCCCCTGGATGCTCGATGTGCAACCGATTATGCGCCTGGTGGGCAACCGATTCTTTTACCGCATCCCGGATGACCACAGTATTCTGCGCGAGACCTTCGCCGATTTTCTGGCGATGGAGCAGCGCACAGCGTTAGAGACGGCCCGTGGCGCGGGCAGTCCGACCATCAGCGCCGCGCTGGCCGCTGTGCGCGCGCCCAGTCTCATCGTTGCCTGCCGCCACGACCAGATCATGCCGCCGCCCGGCGCTCCGGTTGCGGCCAGCCGTATCCCGCGTTGTCGGCTGGTCTGGATCGAACAGTGCGGTCACCTGCCGATGCTGGAACGTCCCCAGCAGTATCACGCCATTTTGCGCGAATTTCTCGAGGAACCAACGCCATGACAATCGATCTTGCCGCTTATCGGGCCGAATTTCCGATCACCGAACGCTACGCCTTTCTCAGCCACGCCGCCGTCTCGCCGCTCAATCGGCGGGTGCAGGCCGCCGTGCAGACCTACCTCGACCATGCCGCGCGCGAGCCGTTTACTGCCGTCTTTCCCCAGGTGATGGCACAATTTGCCGAACTCAAGCAACGGCTGGCCAATCTGATCAATGCCGCTTCGCCCGATGAGATCGTGCTGATGCCAAATACTGCCGCCGGCATCAATACCGCAGCGGTCAGTTTGCCGCTACGCCCCGGCGACAATGTGCTGGTGCTCGATGGCGACTATCCGGCCAACATCTATCCCTGGCAGCAACTGGCCTACCGCGGGGTGCTGACTAAAGTGGTGCCGCAACATCACGGCGGCCTTGATCTCGATCGATTGACGCGCCGGATCGATCACCGCACCCGCGTGATTGCGCTCAGCTCGGCAATGTTTGCCACCGGCTTCCGCAATGATCTGGCCGCAGTTGGCCAGCTCTGCCGCGAACGCGGCATCTATTTCGTGGTGGATGCCATTCAGACGCTGGGCGCATTCCCGCTCGATGTGCAGGCCTGGCACATCGACATGCTGGCCTGCGGTTCGCAGAAATGGTTGCTCTCGACACCGGGCAGCGGCTTTCTCTACGCGCGGCGCGAGCTGATCCGCGAGCTGGCGCCGGGCGCTTACGTCGGCGCAGCCAGCAGCGTGAGCGGGCAGAACTATCTCGACTACAACCTCACGCTACCTGAAACTGCTGAGCGGTTTACGCTTGGCACGCCGAACGTAGCCAACAATCTGGCCCTGCTCGCGGCAGTCACCCTGTTGCAAGAGGTGGGGATCGAGCGGATCGAACGCCAGATCAACGCACTGGTAGCGGCCTTGATCGACGATCTGCGCGAGCGCGGCTACCGGCTGGCGGCAGACACTGCGCCCGAACATCGCAGTGGCATTGTCGTCGCGCTGGTTGAGAATCCGGCTGCGGTCGCGCACCGCCTCGCCGAAGCCGGTCTGATCGTAACGCCGCGCGGCGCCGGCGTGCGCATTGCGCCCCACTTCTACAACACGATCGACGAGGTGTTGCGGGTCGGAGCGGCGCTGGATGCGGCGACAAAGTAGCAGCGCGCTCTCACCAGCCAATTGCGCGCAACCGGTCACAAATCGCCTGAGCGCTGCGCGCCCACGACCATTGACGGGCGCGGCGGGCCGCCTCTTCACCCAGCGCACGCGCCTCATCGCGCTGGCGGTGAACACGCCGCAACAACTCGACCAGCGCATCGCTGTCTGGCTCGGCCCACTGCGCGTCAGCGTAGGGGCCACTTGCAGCGCCGGTTGGCACGAGACCGCGGATTGGCAGCAGATAGCCACACGTTGCATCGAGAAATTCGGTCGGGCCACTCCAGTTCGTTGCAATGACCGGCACGCCACAGGCCATCGCTTCCAGCGCCGGCATGCCCCAACCTTCACCGCGGCTCGGTAACACGAAACAGTCGGCGCTCCGATAAAGTTCTGCCATACGCTCAGGAGGAAGCGTTTGATTGTAGAGCACTGCAACCGGCGGCGCTTGCTCGCCCAAAACGGCTGCCAGTTCGGGCAATGGATTGCCGGCAGCGCGATGATCGATCTTGAGTGCCAGCACTACGGGATCAGTCGGCTGAAACGCTGCACGGTAGGCGGAGAGCAATATATCCCAGCCCTTGCGCCGACTCCACTCAAAGACCGAGAGAAAGACAGTGCGATCGCTCAGCGCAACGCGAGGAGGGCCGGGTGTAAATACGTTCAAGTCGACGCCGAGGGGAACAACAGAAATCGGGCGCGTCACACCGCTGGCAGCAAACACCTCTCGTCCCCACGACGTGGGTGTCCAGACTTCGTCCATCAGATTGGCTTGTTCCACCCAATGCAGCGGCAACCGATCGGTTTCAAGCATTGTAAAACCGATTCGGAATGCGCCGCTATTTTTGCAAAACAGTTCGCCACGACCGTACACCACCTGCGGAACATCGAGCCGGATCGGCAACCGTTGGAGCGAACGAATCAGGGGGGGAATTGGGCCATAGATCTGCTCAGCAGCATCGGCATCGAACAAATACAAGGGTCGCACCGGCACGCCAGCCTCGCTCAGCGCCGCCACTATCGATCGTGAGGAGCTGCTATAGCCGGTAGGAGAAGCGAACGTTGAGTGCCAGACCAGGCGTGTCATCATGCCAGCACACCGCCAATCACGCAATGGCGAGCTGACTGGCGGCAACATAGTGTCGGCAGCATCACGAAAAAGGACGATAACCAACCAATGCGCAGGATCACAACCTACCTCTCTGCGCGTCGCAGCGCTGCATCGCACCACTGTTCGAGAGCTGCGACTCGTTCAGTGAGTTCTCGGCGCGCGGTTCGTTCAGCATCGAGATGAGCAACAAGGCTCTCGATAATCCGCGTGAGCGCAGCATGGGTGTTGTTGATCTGGGCCAGTTCAGGCCCAAGCAGCCGCCACCCCAGCCAGCGTCGCAGTCTTGCCAGCGGCGTAGCAGCCGGTGGCGGCGTGATTGCCCACGATGTTCGCAGCAGCCTCACCTGTTCCGCCAGATATGGATCGCGCATGAGCAAATCACTCAGTGTCGTAAGCTGGCTCAGATCAGCGGCAGGGTTACTCAGCGCGCGCGCAATCGCCATCGCGAGCGGCTCATTCTCCTCTAGCTGAACAATCACAGGAAAAGACATAACGCTCATCTTCCTGTTCACTGGCGAAACAACTCCAGATGATCGCGAATCCAGCTAACCATTCGCTCGACGCCTTCGGTGACCGACACACGGGGACGCCAGTCGAGGTCGCGCTGAGCCAGCGCAATATCGCTGATGTAGACCGGCTGATCGCCCGGTCGCCAATCGCCATAGCGCACGGCAATCTCGCGCCCAACCAGCCGGCTGAGCAATGGGCCAAACTCGACCCAGATTGATAGCGCATTCTCTGGCCCGCCGCCGATATTGTAAATCCGCCCGCTCACCCGGTCAATCCGCTCCAGCGCAGCCATATAGGCGGCAATCAGGTCATCGACATAGAGCATATCGCGCACCTGCTTGCCATCGCCATAGATGGTGATCGGGCGATTGAGCAGAGCGGCAATCGCGAAATGCGCCGCCCAGCCCTGATCTTCCACCCCAAACTGGCGCGGCCCATAGATGCACGACTGGCGGAAGACCACCGTCTTCAGGCCGTAGATGCGGGCGTAATCGCGCACATACTGATCGGCAGCGCCTTTGCTGCAACCATACGGCGAATGAAAGTCGAGCAACTGATGCTCTGGCACGCCATTGGGAAGATCGCGGTAACGGTAGCGCGTCTCCTCCGCGACCACAGCCACTGTCTCCATGCCACCGTAGACTTTATTGGTTGAAGAGAAGAAGACAATCGGCGGTTCAGGCGCGAGCCGGGCCGCTTCGAGCACATTGAGGGTGCCAAGAGCATTGATCTCGAAGTCGCTGCGCGGATCCTGTACCGAGGTTGTCACTGCGACCTGACCGGCCAGGTGATAGACCACCCGATGGCCGGGAATGACGCTCTGCATCGCTGCCGCATCACGAATATCAGCCTGCACGAAGCGCAGCCGGTCGCCATACTGCGCTTGCAGCCAGGCCAGATTGAGCGGAGTGCGCGGGCGGCTGAGATTATCCACGATGGTGACATGCTCGCCGCGGCGGAGCAAATAATCGGCTAGATTGCAGCCGATAAAACCAGCGCCGCCGGTAATGAGATGGGGTGATAGCTCCATCATTGCAACTTCTGTCAATGAGCCGCAGGTAAAAACTTCAGCATTGCACACGCTCTGTCTTCGCTGGCGAGATTATAGCAGCACGAAAGAGTCAATGGCAAATCATCTCCGCGAAGATGTCTACCACATTTGTCTGCCGTGATTACGACGCCTGATCTTGCCAGGCGTCTATCTCCAGTGAAAGAAACAAAAACCGGAGCGACATTGACTTGCAATGCCGCTCCTCCCGCCGATCTAACGCCCGCCGCATAGCTGAAACCGTTTTAAGACTAACGGATCGTCAATGGCGTGTAGATGTTGTAGACCTGCTCAGCCACGCGCGCTGTGACGGTCATTGTCACATTAGGCACACCGGCTGCGCTGAATGTCAGGCGGGCAGTATAGACTCCGGGCGCCTTGCCCGAGGCATCAACCGTCAGTTGCAACGATCCGCTTGACGATAAAACGCTGCTTGTTGCTGCTCCCCCCACAGATACCGTGTTCGCATTGACCCGAACAATATTATCAGGATCATCCTCAGCGACCGACACACTGAGCGGCGAACCATCATTCGAGCGAATTGAAATCGGATAGGTCAACGGCGCGGTTCCATCGGTCAAGACAGGCAGCTCTCTGACGCCCAGACGGATGCCGCGAGCAAGCATCAGGCCACTATGCGCTGCATCACGCTGGAACTGCGGCCACGGCGCGCTATATCGAGGGTACGGGCCAGGTTCACCGTGTAAGATTGCCTGGTCGAGATCGCGCCAGACGTAGACGAAGGCCTTGTTTTGCGCCGCTGGAACGTCATAACTGGTATGTGAGCCAGCCGCAACAATCTCCAGCTTGCCATCGTTGTCAATATCTGCAATAGCCGGCGTATTGCGGATCGGCATCCACATAAACATCGACTGTCGATAGATGCAGGAATGCGCTCCTGGTCCGCCTGTCGGACAGCTTGGCGTCAGGAACTGTCCCTTGCCATCGAACACCATGACCGAGTTCTGAACCACAATGACGATTTCGTGCGAACCATTCCCGTCTATATCAGCGATCAGCGGGCTGTTGAATGTCTCAGACATATCAGCCTGCTCTTGCGTGGTTCCGGCCAGCACGAAATTCAGGATTGGCGTAGGATTATCATACGTCCAGACCACCAGTCGTCCGCCAGTTGGCGGTGTCGGCACGGGGGGAATTGCAGACCCGCCAGAAGCAGCCGTTGCCACGATCTCAGGCTTGCCATCGCCGGTAATGTCGCCGATGGCCGGCGCGGAGGCAACGCACTCCGGCGCGTTAAGCGTGCGCACTTCGCGACCAGTGGCCAGGTCGAATATCTTCACCCATTTTCCGGGTTTCGGATCGCCGCCGTAGAAACACCCGCTACCAACAATAACTTCTGGTCGCCCGTCATCATCGAGATCAGCAATTGCTGGCGACGAGTAAATCGCCTGATCGAATTTCACTCGCCACAAAAATCCCTTGCCAAAACCGATCAATTTACCGCCGTCATGGGCGCAATAGAGCGGATCAGCGCGGAATTTCGGATCTGCCGGGAAGGCGTAGAGAAATCCCTTTGCGTCTTCAAAATAGGAGTTGGTTTCTGGATACGGAGTAATGCTGTCTGGATTGCATACCATGCCGGGCGTAAAGTCAGTCCCTACAATAATATCCTTGCGGCCATCGCCATCGACATCGGCGAAGGCGGGCGACGACCAGATGGTGTCCATGGCGAAGTATTTCCAGCGCAGCGTGCCGTCTTTGTTCAACACGTGCAGATAGAGATCGGTTGATCCAGCTACAATGATGATATCTCCTCTGCCATCCACATCCGTCACCGAAGGAGTGCTAAAGACTCCAGATTGCCTGTTGATCGGATTGATCGGAATCTGATAGTGCCAGAGAGGCTCACCGGCAGCCGAAAACGCTCGTATCCCGCCAGGACACAAAGGATCGGCATGGATTTTGCCATAGCCAACAATGACTTCCAATCCTGGTCGCGCAGGATCGATATCAAAGAGAGCCGGAGCGCCGTTGAGCAGGCTATCATCACCATCTACAGCGCAACTTGCCACCTGCGCCGTCCACATCACTTCGCCATTGTTTCGCAACGCGAAGAGCTTGCCATTGCGATCGCCAACCACAATCTCCAGCCCATTGGCCGGATTGCCGTCGAGATCGCCAACGACCGGCGAACTGCGAATGATCCGCGAGCCATCCAGCATCTTTCCGGCCAGCGTGTCATCGGGCTGAAGGCGGGTGGGGTGAGTGAAACCGGGCTGGGAATTGACAGGGTTTTGATAGTATGCCAGCGTTGCCGTCGGAACCGCCAATACCGACAAAATCAGCGTGAAGAACCAAAATGCGCGTCTCATAGACCTACCTTACCACTGTGGTTATTTACCCTGGCATCAAGGCTTATTGTGACATACTCATTGAACCATAACGCAACCAAATTTTCCATCAGACCTTTATCCCAACCTTCGGTAACGCCAGCGTACTGCTATCGGTAGGAGTAATACCAACTTTAGGTGTATACTAAGGCATGGCACAAAAACCGATCCCTCTCCATCCCCACCTGAGTGTGGCGGAACTCGAACAACGGTACCGTCGCTGCACCGATGCCAAGGAGAAGACCCGCTGGCAGGTGATCTGGTTGGATGCCCAGCAGAT
>FWPU01001619.1_pt1 | contig 36137 bp, 31 predicted proteins | sample 2228361 | NCBI WGS metagenome assembly FWPU01 (sample SAMEA103939777, study PRJEB20133) | metagenome
CGTAAATGTGGGGGATTCCCCATTCGTCCCTATAGACCTCAGCAGGTTCTGTAAGATACTCGACAAGATTGGGAGTGCTGGTCTGTCCTTGCAACCTACCAGTCGAACTTGACGACGAACAGCCACAATGCCCCATAAGGGCCAAGGAAACAATTACAAGGTGGACGATGTAGCGCATGTAGGTGTGCACTCCCTGGGCAATGTCTGACGGTGTCGATGAATCACTGTGGTCTTCTCAATACTTGGAAATAGCTCGACCTCTTGAAACATCCCAAATGTGAAGTACTACCTGGCCTCAGCGGCACCCAATCAGAAGGTAGTGGCAATGACCATGGCTATTATCAAGCGAGCAGTGTACTCGTCAAGGAAAAAATAGAGAAAACCCGCTTGCATATTCCGCTTCCTCATGCAAATGTTCCCTCTCCTCATTGAGCTTGGTCCTTCTCCCTCTACCCTAGACGCGAGAAAAAACGTTGACGACCTCTCTCATTTAGCAATAGTATTACAATTGGAAAAGAAAAAGCGCTCTTGAGGCACACAGCATACATCCCTTTGAGTGCAGGGGGACGAGTAATGTATGCGGGTACCCTTGTAAAGGCCTTTCCAGTATCCCTTCTGTCGAGAATCTCTCCCTCTTTGCTGCTGCTCATTCTACTTACGATCTTGGTTTTTCCGAGTGCGTGCGCCGTAACTCAAAAAAACGCTTCCGGGTTATCTCTTGCAGACCCAACGTATGCATTGCAATCCAGTTTGGCTCAAGACCCTCGACTCGCAGGGTGTTCCTTTATGGTGGAGTCGCACGACGGATGGATAGTTCTTAAAGGCAAAGTCCTGTGTCTCGGCCAAAAAGTCCTTGCCGAAGAGTACGCATACCAAACTGGAAGAGCCACCAGGGTAGTCAATGAGCTAAAGATACATCCCTCCCAGGCTTCCGACAGCAGCATCAGAACAAGCATTCTCGAGGCAATCCCTCCAGATTGCCGCCGCAGCATTTTAGATCTTGATATTCAGGTCAAAGATCTGCATGTGACCCTTACCGGCCGATGCAGAAAAACGTGTCTCAAGGACCTCCTACTAAACATAGCAGCGTTTACACCAGGAGTAAGATCAGTGGACGACCAGATCAGTCTGGTCTGCTATCCCGAAGACATGAATCTTACTGACGCGCGGCTATGCAGCGCTGTTCGTGCTGTACTTGACTCTTTCCCTATCCCACGAGGCTGGGTCACAGCTGAGGTCCGTAACGGCATTGTTACATTGAAGGGCCACCTTGACTCTTACAAAGATATCGAAGGGATCGACAGGGCAGTGCGCAACCTTCCCGGCGTATGTGCTGTAAAGGATCTCATAACGATATCGCCCTGGTTTTCAGTTGAAAATCCCACGATAGAGCACCATGTGTTTCAGTGAATCATTTGCACCGTTTATGAATTGTATCCCTCTTCGACACAAAAATGCGGCCTTCCTGTAGCAAAGAAGGCCGCACGATGTATGCTTGTCGTCGTAGCGATCCGTATATGTAGCCTTAAGACCTTGTGACCAAAGGCTTTCACTCCATGTCAGCAGGAGCGCAGCCACAACAAGGTCTCGAATCAGGGTCTCCCTCATTACAATGTTGGACAACGTAACATCGCTTCGGATTGTTTGGATCGTCGTCACAGATAGCTCCAGGAAGTTTCCCTGTACAAGTGGCTGCACTCGCACAAGAGCCATCTGAACAATCACCGCATGTATTATTGCAGCCTAGCTGAAAGGCTACTACAAGTAAGAGCAAGGCTAGCAGTACCACGAACTTCTTTGACATCGCTTCCCTCCTTCACAAGCGAGTAGACGTGAGAAAACGAGCTACGACGACAAGACAACTTCAATTCAAGCGTAGTAAGCGAAGAACAAGCCTGTCAAGACATGGCTGCTGGTCCACATAAACAACGTAAACAAAGACAAGACCGTTAGCCAGCCACTCTTTGTCCTTGACAAGGGTCTGCAATCGGCGCTACATATATATATGGTTAGTAAAACCGTTTCCAAAATCGCTACCACTTCTTACCTGTCTTTCAGATGCAGCCAGGCTCTAGTATGTATCAGTATTTCGTAGCTGCATGCCATAGGGCAGAAAGGAGGATCACATGAGCAGATCAACTAAGCGTCTATTTCTCTGTCTCGGACTGATGTGCTTTGTCCTTTTTGCATCCTCGTGCGAGCTTACCTGGACCCATGGGGATGTGGATACGAGCCAAGGCTTTATTAGTGACGTGCGTTACGATGACCAAGGTAGGGCCCATGTGCTCTACTACAATACGCTCGACAAGGACGAGACTGTAACATACGCTACATGTGCTGGCCAGTGCGAGGATCCACACAACTGGGCGCACGTTGTCCTACACGAGGAAGGGAAGCCACGTACCGCCTCCCTGGCAGTGGGTCCATCAGGCAGTGTACATGTGGTTTTTTCACTTCCTTATATGGCCGTCGAAACCGATGTCTATTACACCTACTGTCGTGAAGATTGCGGAAGACCAGAAAGTTGGCCCGCCCCAGTCTCGGTACGTTTTCCTCGCGGAACTGTCCGTCCTGAAAGTAACTTTGCTCTCGTATTAGATGAAAACGAACATCCCAGAGGCATTATCGCTGGCTACGACCTCGATACCCGCGAATACTACGTCGACTATGTCTTCTGCGATGGACGTTGCTTAGAGCCCGAGAGCTGGTTGTCTACAAGGATCGTGCGATATCCCGACGCTCCCTGGGTACAGGATATATTTGACCACTCGATCGATAGGAATGAATCAGCCTATGTAGTAACGTATGGATACTCAAGATTCTCCCCCCCCAACTATGTTCTGCCAAGTCGCTTCTGCCTGCACGACTGCCGGGATCCATCGAACTGGGAAGATGGTCCTACGCTCCCCATTGGGAATTGTGGTGGCCAAGGCCTTGAGACCTATTGTTATCAGTGGTCTCCTGTTAAGATTCGTCCAGATGGTTCAGCCTCCTTTGTGGGTACAAAAGTGGATTGGTCGACAGGTGTTCCTGTGACAACACTCGAGTACAGGTCCTATGCAGATCCCCAGGGCACCGAGTTTGACGCAGTAGAGATTGCTCAGGACATAATGAGCACCAGCCTCACTTTTAACGTTCCGCGTAATCCAGAAGCAGCACCAAAACCAAGGATTGCGGGCCTTTCTCGGCAAGGCCTCGCCTATATTTCCTGCGACAACAAGTGCGATCAGGCCTCCAGTTGGCGCATAGAGCTTATAGATACTCAAACTGTCTGGAGCGACGCGCCGCAAAGGTGGCCCAGGATTGCTCTGAACAATGCGAATTTGCCTGGAATTGTGTACAAAGCAATAGACGTCGCAGAGCAAGAAGTCTTGCGCTATGCCTTTGGTTCCAACGTCTCTGCACCCTGGAGCCCTGCCACAACTGCTGCAGCTGGCCTCCATGGCAGAGCTACTTCAGAGCTTGGGGTAAAGATATGCTACTTACTTATGGTCATTGTCCCTAGTGCGGCAGTTCTTATATCGATTGCTGCTAGAAAGGATCGGAGGTCGTAAGAGGCACGCATAGCTGGTGTGTCGACCCGGCTTTTTCTAGATGCAAATTCCTGAGCTCGCCTCCTCCGTAACAAGCTTCCAAGGAAGAGAGGAGGGGGGTTGCCTCGACAACCCGATAGTGAAAGCAGAAAGCTTTGGGAGCGGGGAATGAAACTGACACCCTATGGCGTACCAGAGATGTATAAAGCGTTCAGGTGAGAAGTCTAAATGCCCCGGATCAAGTGAGCCAGCCCGAACCAGCAATTTCGCTCTTTTCCTTACTACCTAGGTATCATGAAGGAAAAAGGCCATGAGCTTGAAACGCCATGGCCTTTCTATCACGAGACGGAAAAGATACCGAGCAAAACGCGGCACAGCTATACCAACTTCTTCCTAGCCAATAGCTTCCACATCAGAATCGCTATCACAGGAAAGGTGAGTAGAGCGAGCGCTCCAGGTATGGTATGGTGTCCGGCAATGCCAATTGCGCCAACGGTTGCCCCTTGCGCCTGCTTGGCACACCATTGCTTGCAAGCAGGATCCTCGGAATCGGCAAGGCCATTGCAGTCGTTGTCGAGTCCATCAGAGCAGGTGGCTGCCCCACACTCCTCGACAGCCCCGGGGTGGACGGCAGGGTTCGTATCGTCGCAATCCGGCTCAGAATGATCACAAGAAGGGCTGACCGGGCTCGTTCCATACCCATCGTTGTCACTGTCTATACACGTACAAGGCAGGCATTGCTCAAATTCGTCGTCATCACAAAAGGCACTTGACCAGGAACCACACCATCCCATAGCGCAGCATTCTTCACAGGGATGATAATCATCGCAAATAACGTACCCCCAATTCATTCCGCCTCCTACCGCACACATGTAGATGCTCGGATCAGCTCCAACCACACACTTTCTTCCTGTAGGCTGGCCGTTGGCATTGTAACACTGGCCCTCAGTGAGGCACCATGGCTGACCAAGAGACCCCGCACCCGGACATTCCCCATCACTTGCACATACCCAATAATAAATGCCCACGAGCCAATCCCAGGCGAACGTATTACAGTAGCCAATCGCAGCAGGGGCACAAGTCCCTTGCCATATGCCAGGAATGTCGCAATCGCTGTCGATCTCACAGCAATTCGGAGGAAACATACTATATTCTGGCGGCATATCACATATACCTGCCCAGCCAAGACCTATAGGATAAAGGTACACCCCCACTACAATAGCAAAAGCAAAAACCGCTTCGAGTCTGCAAGAAAGTAGCCGACTCTTCATGTTGCCCCTCCCTATGTCAATAGTTTCTTTGTCACTACGTATGGCGTAATGAAGCAGGATTTCGCCATCTTTTCTCCCACAGCTGGGAGCATATCATCTTCTCCGCAACGATGAAAAACTGGCCTGTTAACTCTGTACGGTTTGTTAAATTATATATAATTCAGTTACGCTTCTGCCGTCAAGCTTATTTTATGGCCGAGTGTGCTACATAATGTTGTTCCACCGGCGTACTGTGGCAGATGATACATTGGACGGATGGCGTACATTTCTTCTCATCGCGACAGACCATTATCCCGATGCGAGGAAGCAGCCGGGAGACGGTCGACCGTCTTTTTCATCAAGACCCACGTTCCCCAGCCGAGCACGAACATCGCGAAGCATAACAGCAGGTAGGAAACACGCCAGTCAAGACCCTGCGTCATCATAGTATACTCTGACATGCCGCCGATACTCGCAATCAAATTGAGGGGCAAAAATACAATGTTGATCAAGGTCAGGTTCTTTAACAAGACGTTCATGTTGTTGTTCACGATGGTACCTCGAGCGTCCATAAGGCCACTCAACACTGAGCTAAAGATAGTTGCCTGGCGGGCAGCTTGTGAATTTTCCAGGATTATGTCATCGAGCTGTTCGATCTGGCGAGCATCGAACCCATAGTGGCTCGCACTGTGACGGAGCTTTGTAAGAACGACTGCATTGCCCTCTATGGCATCGAGATAGTACACGAGACTCTCACTGAGCGAAAACATCTGCACAAGGTGCCTGTTTTCCATTGACACGGTGATCTTGTTCTCCAGTTCGCTGCTTATTTGGCGTATAACCCTCAGATGTCCCACAAAGTGCCGAACAGTTCGTAAGAGCAATGCCAGCATCACGTCTCGAGCATCGCGCACTCCACGGAATTCTCTCTCTGTAAAGGAAAGATCGCCAGAGGAGCGAATGAACGCGACCCGGTCTTCGTAAAGCACGATGCCCACCACTCCCACGCCTAGCTGGAGCGTATCAGCAATGGAAGCAGACTCTGGGATTTTCCAGATGAGCAGCAGCCGGCCGTCAATTGCTTCGAGTCTGGGTACTTCGTCTGCATCGAGGGTCGATGCAATGTCGTAATCGTCAAGCCGAAACGCTTGCTGAAGAAATGCTTTCTCATGATCATCGGGTGAGGTCGAAAGCAAGACCGTCCCTGCTCCATCAGCTGCTTCCACTGGTCCTATGGTTCCAATCTTGAAATATTTCATGTCAGTCTCCCTTCTGTAGCAAATCTGGTTTTGCCACTACGTACTGCCTGAAGCACACAGGTCTTTCTGGGTGGGCATACGAACACTTCTTCCCTGGGGCCTCTCTCCCCTGTTTCCGGTGGGCGCACAGGGCCCACACACAACCTCCAGACTATGGAAAGTAACAAACGCATAGTAGGGCCCAGGTTCGGGGTTATAAATAACCACGCAACACCGTTTTCAAGTCGTTCTGAATCCGCACCACCGCTAAATACCATTCTGTACGGTCTGCTGCCGAGGATGCCCTCCCAAAAAACTTACCCTACCAGGGGTGTCGTCATCGGGTAGACCAACAGCAAGGAAGGCGCACAGCCATGCCTGAGGTTTAGTCCATGTCTTTCTGCCGCCTGCCTGCCAGGTCGCGCAGCAGCCTTATTGGTGACGTTCCCATTGCATGGAGATATCGCCGGAAGCGGGGGGCAGAGGCAATAAGTGCCGCAGCGGCAAGAGGGAGCATGCCTGCGAATCGAACCGCATGGCCAAGCCAGGAAGGCCACCGTCTTCTTTCAGGTGGGGGTGGCTCTGGCTGCGCACACAGCGGCGGTACTTCGTACCACCAGACAGTCGCAGCATACGCAGCGTCGATCACATTTTCCACACCATGGTCCAATTCCACCCGAAGCGACCGGGAGAACGGAATGGGATCTGTGGCACGAAAACGATAGGTCGCTGTTCTGCCCGAGATATAGCTTCGCTGGAGCACGCCCGAGAAATAGCCCGGCTGATACGACCTCGTAAAATACCAGCCAGCATCAAAAAGCTCCTCATGACCTGTACCAGTCAGGGAGGCTGTTTCCTGCCCATCGATGAAAACACGTTCCCACCCCTCGAGGTGGCCAAGACCCCAGCCTTGAGGGAAAGGCAGTTCGACAAGAGGAAACGGAAACGATGTAGAAAGATTCTGGGTCTGTAGAAAGGTCCCAAGGAGCCACCCTGTACCTGCGATATCAGCGATCACCACAGGTCTGCCCCGGATGGCCGGCATTGCATAACGCACCCCTGCCCTTAATACAGGCACGTCCTGGGGCACGTGTTTTACTCTCAAGAATTCGACCTGATGAAACACCAAGGGGATCATGCGACAGCCGCGATTCCTCACACTGATGCTGATGTGTCTCGAGAAAGGCATGGTAAACCTCCAGCGAAGGCCACCTGAAATCGCTGAGACCAGCATCGAGTCAAAAGGTCGCCACCTGCCAAAAGGGCAACAGAACAAGTCGCCGATTGGCCCCTGTATTGCAGCATGCACGTTATCGTCTATCCGAACAGTAAGCTCAAGGTCTGAGAGGGAATGCGGGAACACCATGTGCGGAAGGGTGATATTGAGCCGCACGCAGACACCAGGGCCATCGACCTCAGCGATCGAGACCGAGTTGCCAGGCGGTAGATCGTAACATTTGTTGAAAAACAGGTCGTACACATCGCCGGTGCGTAACCCACGGCGTCCAGCGCTGGTAACCATGAACAGGTCTCTGGCCTCGAACAGGCCAGGGTCGAACCATATCAGGTCCCGTACGCTGACATCCGACACACCGAGTCTCCGACCATGTGGATTGAAGACAATACGAATCGTCGCTCGGCAGGAACGCACTATAGAAAAACGAGCGCTCGTGCGTCAAGTATGAAAAAACGCTATCGTAGAGGAACAATGACAGAGCCATCCAAACACATGTAGCAAATGCTACGTACGCTGCATCGGGATGGCAAGGAGCGTACATTCCACCAGCGCGTATGCCTATCGATGGTCCAATTCACTTCTTGAGGAAACGAATGTGTTCTAAAAAGATCTGACCATCACCTCGAGGGGATGATCCACGATGTCAAGGTAAGGCCGTTCGTCTCCTGGATGATAGGATGGGAGAAAGTAGAAGTGGACATTGTAGTAGTAGGTGCCTTTCTTGAGGGCAAGGATATTCGTAAGTGCAAAACCCACTTTGGGTGTAGTCCCTGGTTCATCCTCAGGTGCATTCGACCTCTGGATATCATCGATGTAGATAAGCCTCTTCCCCAACACTCCCTTTAGCCCTGTCCCCATCTCGATCCTCGACATGATAGTGCCCTGCGGCCCGGACATCACTGTCCACTCATGCTCGGCCTGGACCATGGCGATCTCCTGAGGCGACATACGGCCGTCGACGACAAGGCCCTCGGTGTGCTCAGAACAATAGAATTGCATGCCATACGCACTGTGCATATAATCCGATCCTCCTTCGAAATATATACTTTTTGCAACACTGCCGAGGCCAACCGGCATGTGGATGGTATTCGGCGTCTCGATGGAATCACCATAGTATACGCTGTAGGCAATAATCCTGGGCGACTGGATGCCGAGCGCAAGCCGCATTGAATTGGCAACCCTGCGCATAGCCCTGACAGTGCCATCCTTGTACGCAATCACTTCTGAAACAAAATCATCCTCGTTGCGGGAGAAGGTAATAGATTTAAGAAAGATGGATGCGGTGAATCGTATGTTTATCCTGTCCAAAAGACTTGTATTCGTTCCGCCAGCCTCTGTCGGAATCGCCAAGAACGTGGTGTAGACAAGTTCCTTAGCCGGTGAATAGCCCAAGGTATAGCATGCTGCGTGGATCCGATCCTCCTGCGGATCAAATCGTACGTAGTCTTTGGATGATGGTGCAGGTGCACGTTCAAACCACATAAGATATGCCCAACCTCTTGTGGTATCCACAGGATCTCGCACCTCGATCTCTGCTCGCATCCGTGCCCCTGGTGGAACATGTGCGGCTGGGGCCCTGTCTCCAAGATCAGAGGCCATGAAGACCACCTCGTCATTTTCGTCCAACTTATCAGAAAGCTCGCCACTTCCTTTATCCTTATTGGGCTGCTTCCCAAGTGGAAGCACATAAAAACCATCCCCATCCACCTCATCGATCTGAAAAGGAATCGGTTCCCACTGCCCCCTGCGGAATGTAAACAATCTGAAGCCTTCGAGAGCACGTCCCTTCATCTCGAGGAATTCCTTGCCCTTGACAACCACAGGGTCAGTTTGTCGTGTAATAGTTTTTCGAACACTATCCGGTGCCGACGTGGAGCTGCTGGGCATAGCATGTGCCTCTATGCGTTCATGGCCCAAGAGCGCAACAACAATCAACACAACAGGAGCGAGAAGCTCTCTACGCATACCTCGACCCCTCCAAAAAAGAGAATGCTATCCGTTCAGTTCCCAAAAGTCGTTCGGCACCTTGAGCCGTGGACGATTAACCTTCTTTACACCCAATGCGTCATCTGCAATAAGCAATCGCATGATATTTGCCGTTCCTTCCCCAATTTGGTACAGCTTGGCATCCCTGTAATACTTTTCCACAGGAAGCTCCAGGCTATAGCCCATACCGCCGTGAATCTCCATAGCCCAGCCAGCAGCACGCACTGCAGCCTCGCCAGCAAAGTATTTGGCAATCGCTATCTCCCTTGTAAACGGCTTTCCTTCGTCGTTGAGCCAGGCAGCCCTTCTCACAAGGAGGCGTGCTGCCTCGGTAAAAGTCACCATATCGGCGATGAGTTGTTTGATCATCTGAAAGTCTCTGATCGGCCTGCCAAACTGAACTCGCTCGTTTGCGTATTTTATGGATGCCTCCAGACACGCCTGGCTTATGCCCACGGCTCCACTTGCAACTCTTATCCTTCCCCTGTCGAGTGCAGTCATCGCTACCACAAAACCCTCACCCCACCCACCAAGGAGGTTCTCCTCAGGTGCCCACACACCTTCGAGACATATTTCCGCAATGGGTGAAGACTTGTCTCCTAGTTTTGGTATCTCGCGGGCCTTCCATCCAGGCTGGTCTGTATCTACCACTACTGCGCAGAGCCCCTTGCGGCCCAGACGAGGATCGAAACTACAGTACACAATGGCGACATCAGCAACAGTGCCATTCGATATCCATGTCTTGGTGCCATCGAGACGATACCCACCAGGCTCTCGGCAGATACGGGTCGAGATAGCAGCGATATCAGATCCTGCGTCTGGCTCGGAAAAACATGTGCATCCCAAAAGAAGACCTTGGACAAGGTTGCGAACATACTTGTGGCGGGCCTGCGGTGTTCCCCATTCCATAATGGTATACGGCACGGTCATGGCCTGTAAGTTGAACAAAGGTCGTAGCCCTGAATCAGCCTTTGAGATCTCTTCACACACAACAGAATGGGCAACAAACCCTAGCTGGGAGCCAGCCAAGGAAAACGGAAACGCACAACCGAACAATCCTACTTCTCCCATTGCCCGCACGAGCTTGGGATCAAATGCCTCCTGTCTCCATCGTGGCAAGATCTCTTTTTGGGCAAATGTTGATGCTGTATTGAGTACGAGCTGCTGTTCCTGGGACAGAGCAAAGTCCATTGAATTGCACCTTATCTCAGATGAGCATCCTACCGACACACCTTCAAAGGCCATCCGGCTGCATCACACGACGCTGCTATCTCGTCCAGTGGAGTGCTACCTTCTCTATACGTGCTCACTTGCAGTGCAGATCCTACAAAGACCCTATCGACTTCTTGGCTTCCCTCTAGCTCCAGACTGTTTTTCCCCTTCAAGGGCGTCCCTTGCCCACTGCCAGCCTGCTGCTGCCTTTGGATGTCCGCACGTCGTCATAGCCATAAGGACAACGTGGAAGATTTCCTCTTCCGTAGCCCCGTTTTCACGTGCCATCATAGCATGCCTCTTCGTTGCAGTCTCGAGACCGGCGCCGACTGAGATCCCGATCTTGACAAGTTCCCTGGTCTTGCGGTCGAGTGGACCTGCATCAGCACACGCTTGGGCAAGCTGCTCATGTGCCTGCCAAATCCCTGGATAGGTCTTTACAAAGTCCCTAAAGGTTCGAGGCAGTCTCTTCATAAAAGCTTCCTCCTTTTACCCTTGTGAGCAAACTGGCCTAGGCCACCAAAGGAAGTACCCTTTGAGTACTGATATCATAAACCAATCTCATGCGTAAAAAGTCTTTTTCGTCACACGAGCTTGCGCCTGGCCGATGACGAATCCTAGTTACGTACGTCTATGGGACTTACACAACCTCGTTCATTCAATCACCCTGATATCGTACGCGTATATCCAGGCCGAACGTACCGTCACTCCTTTGCGTACCTACAAGGTAGAGTGTATCAGTGAGTCGATATTCGACTTGGGCCTCATTGACACCTTTTGGAGAGCCTACATTGAGGATCCCTCGTACGTCGACCCGTTCGCTCAGGCGCTTTCCAAAAATAGTCTTCACTCCCAGCTCTTTGCCCTTGGCTGGCTCCATCAAAAACGTATCTATCCCGGTCCATGATTTGACGCTACTTCCGACAAGGCTCGTCAACCCAATAAATGCGAGCTGCCGAGTTGTATCACCAGGTCCTGCCCCAGTGGAAGAAGCAAGATATTCACTCTGGGTCTGTCCGGTCAGCAGGACGAAAACGATATCCTCCTGTTCAAGTTCTGGGACAGACCTAAGAGAAAGTCTAATGCGATCGAGCGGCCCATCAAGATCGAGAAATATTTCGTAGTCCCTTTTTTGCCCCCTTACGTCAACACGCGAGGATAGGTGCAGAATGGGTTCTGCACCAGGCACACCCGGGTATTCGAGGTGACCGTCCATAATCTCGAATTGCTTTTCGCTGTAGTAGACCCTTCCCTCGATTACCTTGAAGAATCCTTGAGGCAGAGGTTCAGCCGCTGTGCCCAAAAGTCGAAGATCCATCGAAAGGATCAAGCGTGCGATGTTGTTCTTGACGATGAGGTCCTGTCCACTTTTTATATGGATATCGAGAGCCATATTCCGCGCCAGCTCTGGATGGGTTCGCGCTGCAGCACGCACGGCGGGCCTTCCAAGGCCCAAGACCTCACCAGCGATCTCCACATCTCTAAAGTAGCGTGCTTGCTCGATGCGTACTGTTCCCTGCAACAACGACGAAGAAACATCACCGTCCAAGGTGAACATGCCACTCCAGGTTCCCTGCAGGGTATCTGGGATCCTGTACGGCGCTGAACGTATTTCGAGGTGCACCTGATCGAACGAAAGAGGCTCTACCCCAACCGAGCCGCTCAGTGACACTGACCCGTGTGCAAACTCACCAGTACATGAAGCGATGTGGATCCTTGGACCATCAAAGGTCACTGCACTGGAGAGGGATTCAAGAGGATACGGATACTGCGGGAGCTGGACCTGCGTGGCGTGCAACTCGAGCCCTCCTTTGATCTCTAAAGGCATCTCAGGTCCCCTTCGCACGTGAACATCGACCCGGGCACTCCCAGAACCGCAGCGAAGTCCCTCGACGATGCCGTTGGCAAGCTCGACAGGGAGTGTCCCATCAACCGTAATGTCGAGCACCTTCCATAGGGAGCCTTGGACCGAAACTGGGGACTCATTGAAGGTCAGATCACAGCGATGAAGAAGGGCTTGTTCTCTATCAAGTGAAATCGTTATGGGCCTCGTATTCATGATTCGGTAGTTGCCTCTAGCTGCAGTCAGCTCACTGCAAACGACCGTACCTGATACGTCGTGAGGCCTGGAAATAGTGCCTCGTACATCTGCTCGACCTGTTAGTTCAGCATGTGCATCCCGTACCCCTGCCATACGAAGCAAAGGGTCAAAAGGCATCTTCTCCAATGACACTGTAACGCTATAAGGATACTCATCGTGGGTATGGAGGTTCGTCTTAAGCTCCCCATGAGGGAACGACATCTCCACCTCAAGCTGCCCGCGGTAATATTGGAGTGTTGTCTCGAGCATACCAAGTGCAACCCCATCCCAGTACAGATGTTCGACCGGAGCATCCACGACCACGGAAGGGTCTGAAAGCCTCCCTTCGAGTCTTCCCTGGATCGACATCGTTCCTACAATCCCAGCCTTTTTACATGGCGTGATCGTGGCGAGATCGATCTCTGAAGAACCAATCCAACCTGAAACCGTTCGGTCAGCCATCCCTAATGTGGCTTCCAACGATACGTCGCCACCTCTGGTGTGCACAACCGTCGGATGGAGTGACACCGTGGTGCCGTCAGAAGAGACTACTGCCTTCACGTTCGTAAGCTCCAAGCCAAGAAGCGTTCCATTATTGACCTGCACTGTCATACTGCCAGAAGGGCTCTGTGCAGACCCCTCCACCATGGCTGTAATCGTGCCAGTCATTGTTGCAAGCGTGCCGTGGGGGAAGAAGAACGATTCAGCATCCTTGCCTACCACTGCTACGGTACACTCGTCGATATGGATCCACCCTTTTGCCCGGAGCCTACTACCTGGGCCCCAAAAGGTCGTTTCGCAGCGAAGCGTGCCGTCCCGCACATGGAGGTTAGGTACAAAGAAAGCCAAAAACTTTTGCAAAGGCCGCAAGGCCACCGATGCGCTCATCTGGATCTCGAACTCGTTCATGGGGATACTGGCAGGGACGACCGGCCCTACATAGGTGGCTTGGACATGACCTCCATTCACATTGAAGCTCGCCGCAACCTGTGCCTTTCTATCGTGTGCAGAAACACGTATGGTCTTTTGATTGCTGATAGCGATTTCTTGTGTTCTTAGAAAAAAGTCGGTCACAGCGAACGAGCCCTCGATCCTGCTCCATGTCTCCTGACTTTTCACATCGAAGAGCCGTCCATAGGGAAGCGTGATGTTCCCTTCGCCAGAAAGGCGAGCCTCGATCACCTCACCAAAAAGCGGGGTTGCCAACTGGGAAACATCGAGGGAACGCACACTGACATCGGCCGTTGCCTTCTTGCCAATACCATCAGCCGTCAAAAGAACCGCCGCTCCCGGAGGTCCGTAAAGCCTCGCCTTCAGCAGTTCTGGACTTCCTTCCACCTCGATCTTCCAAGGCCTGTTCCACGGCGTATCGATAGGCATCCGTGCTATTGAAATAGTACCAGCAAACCTTCCAGGCCCCCTGGAAGAGACCTGCATCACAATACCGTCGAACAAGAGATTATGGAACAAGAGACGTTGCGCCTTCGAGGCTATAGAGAATTCCGGAGAACGGAGCGGACCTTTGACATCTGCCTCCAGAGAAAGACCTTCGATAGAGGTACTGCCAAGCCCGACTGCCTCCAGGACCCTCGATGTCTTTGATGACGATACCAGTGCCTTGGCACTGATCTCACCTGTAGAGCGGCTCCACTGACCGTGCGCCCTCAGTGTCCCTTCTTGAGCGTGCAATTCCAAGGTAGCAATGTGGACGATGCCCTTTTCGTACCCACCCTGCATCGTTGCATGAAATCCCTGTCCGTAGCCATGTCCCTCGAGATCAGCACTGAAGCTGACCTCAGATAGACGCTCACCTTTGAGCTTCAAGGAACCACTTGTCCAGTCGACAAGCACAAAGGGTACGTCAAAAACCCTGGCCAGGTTGCCTAGAGGAACCCTGTGTGCCTCGATGTTTGCCTCAAGGGCTCCTGAAGCCAGTGAAATAACACCTTTTCCTGTCAGCCCACATGCAGGATATGTTACGCTAAAGGACTCAATACAGAGGTCGCTATCAACTATAAGGGCACTTCCTTTGAGCCGTGCAGGCTCCTCGATAAATCGATCCCATTTCATCATCCCGTCCTCTAGGTCGATACTTCCCCTGAGTGGATGCGACCTCACATTCCCTTTTGCGCAGAGTGAATGCAGCCTAAGATCGAGCTGTCCTGATTCATCCCTCAAGGAGAATTCTGCCTGCGTGACAATAATCTTCTTTGCCAAAAGAGGAACTGACAAAAGACCCAATGATGGGCGAGCCCGGTTGGGTTCTGAAGGCGCGTCTTTTGGCTCAAAATTCTCGGCCAGCATAGGCGCAGCCTGCTGGCCTACTCCCTTGGGATGCTCCAGACCTGACATAGTGCTGTGATTGCTTCTTTCTTGGGACACACCATGGTGTGATATGCTTCCAGCAGGTACAGGAGCATCATTCGGGCTACCGGTGCCTTTCAATGGGAGGACTACCAAAGGCCTTGTACATTCAAGGAGTTCAACTTCGATGCGTCCGTGCAAAAGGCTTGATATGGGATTGTAGGCGATCTTGACTAACGGTATCTCGACATGAACTCCATTTCCGGCTTCAATCAGGACATGCTGTAGCTCTATTGTGCCTGGCGTGCTGGTATAGGCTTTAGCAGCCAGACGGATCTGCAGTTGGTGCTGTGCCACACGACAGAGGGCATTGAACCCAGGAGAAGAACACATGATAAAGACACCTACTCCTAGGAAAGAACTCAATCCCATAAAGAACATGACAGCACCAGCTGCCAGTACCCTGTGAAGACGCACTGAACCTCCCTGGTATCCTGAACCGGTGTCCTCCTTCTAATACCTTCACAAGAAACCGATAACGCTACAGATACTACATGGTTGCCATGGCCAAGCAGTATCTCGTTGATCGGATCCTTAAGTCAGTATATGAGAGCGCATCAAAATGCGTTAAACACATCAGGTAGGTAGCCATCCTTAAGCACATGTACAAACCTAGGCGCCTTTCACCCCGATTCTATCTAGAGAGTACATATATCTGTACTAAGGGGAATGGAGTTATCCAATCGATGGGGCACACCTCAAATGCAGAAGTGGGGAAGAGATTGCACGCATGGTGTAGCAAAAAAAAGACACGCAAAGTCATCTACAGCCGCCATCTCGGAGCGAACGGTCCATGCCAACAGCATCTATCGACCGTGCCTGCCACTATTGTACAGCACAGAAGCTTCGTCAGCCCCGGTATGGTTCAGCGGCACTCTTGGACGACCTCATAATAGGTTGGGTCGCACCATCCCATCCACTTCCACAGACACCCTATCAGATAGGGACACGGAGTCCCGCAGCTGGGCCATCCTTGAACCGGATCATAGCAGCCAGGGTACCAACCCCATACTGGAGTGCAACTTGGTGGGCTTGGTTGCCAATCAACACAATCTGCCTGCCCTTCCCATCGTTTTGTCTCTACACCATCACAATTGTAATCAAAGCTTCCATCTCCTCGATGAGTGGAACTCCAGTAGGTGCTTCCTGGGTAGGCATTTGGGTTGTAGTCGTAGCAGTCTTCCTCAGGGTAGGTACAGGAGCTAGAGGCAGGACTGCCGTACCCATCGCCATCGTGATCTATGCATGGTGGTTGACATCCTTCGTCGACCTCCCCGTATCCCGGATCCCCGGGGCACTGATTGTCTATGCCGTCGCAAAGCTCGGGTGCTCCAGTGTATACAGTGCCATTGCTGTCATTACAATCACTCCCTCCACAAGAGCTGCTCGCATACCCATCCCCATCAACGTCCAACAACACCCCTGTGCAGATACCCGCTTCGCATCTATCATTCATGGTGCATGGATCTCCATCATCACAGGGCAGGGTGTTGCTGGTATGGACACATCCAGTGGACGGGTCGCAGGAGTCGTCTGTGCAGGGGTTACCATCGTCGCAGGAGACTGCCCCATGGACACAGCCCGTCAAAGGATCGCACATGTCGGTCGTACAGGCATTACCGTCGTAACAAATAACCTCCTCATGCACACAACCAACGACTGGATCGCACGCATCAGTAGTACAGGCATCTTCATCGTCACAAGCAAGAGATGGCCCTCCCACGCATGTCCCACGTGAGCAGATATCCCCCACAGTGCAGGCATTATGATCATCGCACGGCTGAGTTGTTGCTACGTGAGAGCAGACCCCTCCATCACATTGGTCCTCTGTACATGGATTTTCATCGTCGCAATCCTCGTCATAAAAGCATTCGTAGCAGCCAGCATCGGCTGCATCCACCAAACCATCGCAGTTATTGTCGAGGCCATCAGCACACGTAGGGTCTCCCAGTGGCCCTTCTCTTTCCCCTGGATTGACGTCTGGACGTTCGTCGTCGCAATCACGCTCCGGATGCGGACATACTTGAGAGCCAGGGTCTCCGTACCCATCTTGATCCCTATCGTTACATTCCGCACCCCATGGTGGTTGGGGCTGATCGATCCCTGCAACAATCGTCCATGCCACGATCAGTGCGAACATACAATAAAGCTTGAAGACGCTGTTCCACCTCATGATGGCACCTCCTGTCGAGGGTAACGGTCATATTGGTTATAGGTTCCTGCTGGTATCTTCCCGTGGCGACCAGACCTCTTTAGCTATAGTAGCACCTAAAGAAGGACGGTAACAAAGAACAGTTGCTCTCAGAACCAAGGACCTCCTGTGTGATGGATAATGCATATGTGGAGGTCGGTCTCATCCGAGCAGTGCCCGGATCCGGGAGCCAGGCATGAAATACCTTTAGCTCTGGTGCTATTCGTACGAAGGCTGAAACTCAACCACTACAAGGGCCTCTGTAGCAGCACGGTCCAGGCTGTCACACACCAGGACCTCGAACTCCACACAGTTCATTTTCTCTGACTGTATCTTTTTCTTGACGTGAGCCTTCTGCACAATCGTCTCATTGAGGTAAATGGGACGCCGAAACGTCACATCAATAGAACGGATAACTGCAGATTCCTCGAGCAATGCTTCAATCATAAGGGGAATAAAAGAAAAGGTGTACACACCAGCCACAACAATGTCCTCAAACCCGAGGCCCTGGGCAAACCCTTTGTCAAAATGAAGTGGATTGATCTCGTGGATCAATTGGTTGTAAGCATCATAACGACCCTGGTCCATAGTGAAGCGGCATGCTGGCGCGGACATGCCTTCCTCAATATCTTCAAATCGCCATCGTACGGCTGGCAGCACTGATGTCTCGTCTGACATCTCATATCCTCAAAAAGAACTGATGAAGATCAGAAGCAACCTTGTGGCCGTGGGTGTTTTCTAGGATCAGGTCGAGATCGAGCACAAGGTAGTTTCCCTTCTTCCCTTGCTTCTCCTTGATCTCTCGTGCCTCGATCCTCACGACGTAGTGCGACGGATCAATCGTCAGTGGGGAGAGCACCTCGATCCTGGATCGAGAATGGATGATGCCTTTGATGAGGTTGGAAAGATTTGAATACAACCCTACGAACACCTCAGTAACCACAGGCGCGGTAAAGGTCATAAGATAACCTGTTGGAACGAGGTTTCTTGTCCTGTAGTGTTCGTAGTCGTAACCCGTGAGAGCGCAAAATGAGTGGAGGACCTCGGGATCAATGACAAGGTCTCGACCGTTTACGCGGCCGAGCGCCTCTTTAAGCCTCGCCTCAAGGGCTATTCTGGTCATCTCGTGTGGTGTTATATAGGCTCAAAGTATTCTATGTCGGCAAGTTCACCTGTGGTTTGTTCCCTAAAGTGAATCTTTACCGGCATGCCTACTCTGACCTTGCGCCAGTCGTCAATCAAGAGGGTACCCATAGTCCACGTATCAGAACCTTTTAGTTTGATATTGCAAATCACCTGTGGCTCCTCGAGTGGATTGCCTCGGACATCTGCCAGATTGACGGTAAAGGTGGCCACCTCACCCTCAGGCGCAACCTCGACAACTTCCTCTATATCGGTGAAACACTTCCTACAGTAGGTCACCCCGGGAACATACACGGTATGGCAGGTACCGCACTTCCTTCCCAATATCTTCTTTTCCTTGAGTCCCTGGAGAAGTAACTTTTGGCCGTCTACCTCGACCTTCCATTTATACAGGCCAAGATCCCAGGAATCATGAACCTCTCGTGTCTCCTTTTCTTCTTCTATCATGCCTCTTATCCCTCCCCTGCCTCGTCTCTGCTGTCTTCTTATGCACCAAATCTTCTGCCTGGCCGCAGAGGCGACTCAGACCTTTCGTTTGCTATCGCTCACGATGGTCACCGTGACAAACTGAAATAGACCCCCCCAGCCATGAGCCAGCGCATTGTGGACCTTGCGAGGCACTTGATGTCCTCCTTCTGCCAGACCCATTACCTGCAAGGCAGCCTCTGCCACCCTCACAAGGGCTGAGGCACCTATTGCATTTGTAGACACCACACCTCCTGAAGGATTGATCGGCATATCGCCGTCTATCGCAAGGGCGCCTTTCTCCAAAAGCTCTGGTGCCTTCCCGTCATCGATCAGTAGCAGACGCTCGGGCCACATTAGCTCCTGGTGGGCAAATCCATCATATACCTCTGCAACCTGAATCTCCTTCTTGGGATCGCTGATGCCTGCCATTGCGTAGGCCTTTTTGGCAACCTGCGTAGCAATCGCCTGCTCGGCAGGATCGGTAATCTGACCCTCGATGAGATTGCCTGTAGTTGCGTCCGAGGTGCCTGTGGCGACTGCCTTGACCCATGCTACATAGTCAGCGTACTTCTTTGCCTTCCGCTCTGTGGTGAGAATCATGGCACATGCCCCGCATGAGGTCGGACAGGTATGTCCGTAACGAAGAGGGTATGAGACCATGGGCGTCTTAGCGATATCCTCCTTTGTACAGCCAGGCATCTGTAAGTGGGCGTAGGGGTTTTTCGCTGCATTACTTCGTGCCTGAGCAGCAATCATATCGATATGCTCTACGTCTCCGCCACACTTGGCCAGATACGACATCGCCTGGAAACTTGCGCCACCAGTAGAACCGCCTCCCGTAAGTGTGCCTCCTGCTCCTGGTCCAGTCATCGGCGGACCGAACGAAAACATGGTAAAGATCTCGGGCAGGACTATGCCCCCAAGACCCACCTGGGCATCACCCTCATCGTGTTTTTCCCATCCGATGGCCATAACCGTGTCGTAAAGACCTGATGCCACTTGGTAGTACGCGCAGTGAAAGACACTCATGCCGGTTGTGCCACCAGTAGAAATCCGCAGCAAGGGCTTGTTGACTGCGCCGATATGCTCGGATAGCCAGAGGTTCGGGTAATTGACACCCTCGAAGGTTGGCATATTCCCTTCAACAAAGGCATCGATATCTTCGAGCTTGAGTCGTGTCTTGGCAAGTGCATTATCCACCGCTGCTTGCACCAGTTCAGGAATGTTTACGTCTTTGCGCTTACTCACAAAACGGCCGTTGTATCCAACTGATATGATGCCGACGTTTCTCATTCTCATACGCTGCTTCCTCCCTGCATGCTATGCTGCTAGCGTGCTGCCCAGTACAAAGACCGTATTGTGCTGAGCGCATATGCCAGTCTGACCATGGGCAACAGCGATCTTTGGATCCTTGACCTGGTTGGGTCCTGCCTCACCCCGGAGCTGTGCACATGCCTCAGCGATCCTTATGATGCCGCAGGCAGTAAATGGATGTGCACCCAAAGGACCACCTGAAGGATTGAGCGGGATCTCTCCGGTAATCTCACTGGCGCCTGCATCGATTACCCTACCACCACTGCCCTTTCCGTAAAGGCCAAGGGCCTCGGCAAAAATAGGTTCCTGAGAAGCGAAGTTCGTATGAAGTTCTGCAAGATCGATCTGCTCTGCGGGCTTGCGAATCTTTGCCATCTTGTACGCCTGTTTTGCTGCGAGTCTGAGCGAGACCGAAGTGGTAAGGTCCCGTTCCCCAATATAGTAGGTCTCCTGACAGGTCCCTACCCCAAGAATCCAGACCGGTTTCTCGGTGAGCTGCCGAGCCTTTTGTTCGGACGCAAGCATGAGCACACAAGCCCCATCGGTAGGCGGGTACATGTGAAGCTCACGCAGAGGTGAGTACAGCAGCCTGGAACTCATCACGTCCTCCACACTCACCTGTGGCAGTTTTCGAACGGCATAGGGGTTGTTCGAGGCATTCTTGAGGTTCTTTGCCGCAATCTTGGAAAGTTGCATCTCGCTCAAGCCGTATTTCGCCATATAGGCAGACGCCTGCAATGCAGCTGCAGACATCTCATTGAGAAGCCCAAGCTGTCGCTCGTAAATAGGATCGAGCATATGATTAAAAATCATCGGCCCTGGAAACTCGCTTCCACCCATTCCGTATCCGACGACCAAGGCTGTCTCGTAGGTGCCTGACAATATCCGCATGAGCGCATACATGACTGCATTGATCCCGTCAGCATCCACCTTGGTCTCATCTTTCATGTAGGCCCCTATCCTCGGGACCATGTACACTTCTGAGATTGTTCTGCCATCCTGAAAGTCATTGCTGCACAGGACGAACGTGTCGATATCGTCCCTGGTAATGCCCATCTCTCGGTAAAAGGATTTCACCAGCTCATATACCATGCGTTCCCGCGAGACCTCACTCTGGGCGGTATGTACTGTCTGTTTGTATCCTACAACAGCCACGTTTCGTCTCATGGCGTCCCTCCTCGCTGCTGTGAACCTAGCCTAACTGACGACCTCAAAGTGATCCAGATCGTGCACTGTACCGGTCGGCTGATCTTTCCACACTGCCATCACACGAAGGCCTTGCCTGCAGGCGCCTGGAGCAATTCCCTGTATCTTTGCCGTCAGGAGCGAGTCCGCACCATCGAGCTTAACTAAGCCAATGATCATTGGTTCGGCAAGATCCAGTATCTCTCCTTTTTCCACCCGTACGTGTGCGACAGTAAAATGCACGAGCGTTCCTGAAGGGGCGAGTTCGACCCACTCAGTGGGCTTTGTGTGACACCTTCCACAGGCAGACCGAGGAGGTACGAGGACCCGTTTGCATCCGGAGCACCGTACCCCAAGGAGTTTTTTCTCCGACAATCCCTGAAGATACCTTTCCATGTAGGCGCCCACCCGGTAATTATAGGTAAACGTCAAAGGAACCATTGGTGTTACATAGTGGTGCTCAACAGCCATCTGCCTCCTCCTTCTGACGGTGTCTCTCTCGTATGCACGTCGGCTATCCCTAGACGTTACTCCTTGGCTGCTCTTTACCACAAAGCCGTCAGGAGAAGCAATATACTGCCACCCGGATCTTTCCTTACTTGCTTCTCTCTGCCCTACTGGGCTATAACATGACCCACCGGAGACGGAGACTGGGAGCATGGCGTTCAGGAACATAACGTCTACGGTGTTTCAGGTCGCAGGACCTGAAATGACCGATCCAAGGGATTGCTGTGTATATCTTGTTGACGTAGGTGTGCCTGTGCTCATCGATACAGGGTGCGGTCCAAGTTACCACCACATTCGTCAGGCAATAGCCGAAACAGGAATGGCCTCACCCGCTCCTCATACTATTATTCTCACCCACTGCCATATCGACCACATCGGCAGTGCGTATCACTTTCAACGGGACTTCGGCAGTCGTATCGTGGCACATAAGGACGACGCTGCTGCTATCGAGCAGGGCGATCCCCAGCGTACTGCTGCCAGTTGGTATGGCCTTACTCCACCAGCCACCTCTGTTGACATGCACCTTGCATGCACCTCGACACTGGATTTCCCGCATGGTAGTCTCCTGTGCGTTCATACGCCAGGACATACTCCTGGATCCATAGCCGTGCTTCTTGAAACCGTAGAGGGCAAGATCCTTTTTGGCCAGGATGTACATGGCCCCTTTTCGCCAGCGTTTGGCTCTGACCTTTCACAGTGGGCGTCATCGATGAGACGGCTGCTCGATTACAATGCAGATATACTATGCGAGGGCCATTTTGGGGTTTTCCAACCTGCTGCCATGGTCAGACGTTACATTGAACGATATCTTAAACAGTATGGCTCCTGATCACTATTGAAAGGCAAGTCTATGTCGCTCACGCGGTTCTTCACTACCAATGACGTGGACCTCAAAGGTCTTTCGGAATACCTTGACAGCCTCAGTAACGAAACAAGGATCATGGAAGCACGAAGTCTGAGTGCACGAGAGCAGGCCCTTCTGTTTGCCCGGGCAAAAGGATGGAAGCCGCTGACACTGCACGACTTTGTACCAGAGGACATAGCCCCTCTTCAGGAAGTGATCCATTTCGGACGAAATTCATTGCCTGCCTTTACCCTCTTTGAGAAACGTTTCTGCAGGCCGGACACCCATGAAGCAGCTCGAGTCCTATGGGGATACAATGAGCAACCATTGAAACTCATTACCGGTCCTGGATACTTTGTGGCACGTCAAGCCAGTGCAGACGAAGTGGTAATCGATTATTGTGAGATCCCTTCTTCCAAGCCGAACCCCTGGCCGAAGATCCTGCCTAATTCAGCGAGACTGAGCCGTTTTATTTACTACAAGACGCGGGACTACATGAGAGGAGTAAGTCGACATGTCTCCATTGGCAGGGCAACAAGAGACGGGAGACCCATGAATAACTGGTTTGTGCTTTGCCGTAATGATCCCCTTTCCAGGGCTCAAACGTCACGCCACGATGGGTGAGGCTATAAGAGCTCGTAAGGCCTATAACCTAACGTGCCACTCCTCCGTCGACAACAGGTGCTGTTGCTCCCAAAATCCTGGGGGCTACAGCACCCACATGTGAACTATTGAACAGGAATGAGACCTGTGTTCACGCCTCTTTCATTGCACGACTAGCGCGACGACAGGTCCTCTTACCGCTGGCTGATGATGCCTTGTGCATCGATGATTCGCTTCGTCGTTTTTCCAGTATCTTGTGGAAGTTATCGCTGTGGTAGTAACCTTTGAAGATTTCCAGGATACTACCGATCGGTGCCTTTACTTCTTCCGAAAGACTGAATCCTCGCTCCTCAAGTCTGGCCAAAAAAGATTCCCAATCGTGATGTTCCCACCAACCCTTTCGTTCCTCTACGAACTCGGAGGCGTGCTCAAGAAGCTCCCGATTGATCGGTATTTTGTTTGCTATCTCATCGGGGAGATTCGAAAGAAAATTCTTGAGCTCTTCGATCGTAAGCCAGTTACCCAACCGAGGCTTCAGTGATTTAAGCTCCATCGCAATGCCCTCCCATCGTAATCGCGCCGCGTTCTTGTGTGTAAATCCACGCGCACGAGGAACGTATTGCCTAATGATAACGTGCTCACTTTAGCAAAACATCGCTTCCATGGTCAACAAGATTTTTTTCTCTTTCCGTGAGTAAGCGGGCTATCGCAGGCGATCGGGTGCCACCACACACTCTGGTATCGTCATCACCTTGGGTCCGGACTCACCGATACCTACTAGGACGATCAGGTGCAGACGCTAGTCAATCGAGGCCTCAATGGTGGTTGACAACTGGCTCGATCCGCACAGCGCACACCTTGTATTCAGGGATCTTACCGATAGGATCGAGCTGCGAATGGGTGAGGCGATTGGCAGCTGCTTCAAAGAAGTGAAACGGCATGAAAATCGTGCCTGGAGGCGATCTATCAGTGATTCGAGCGTTCACCTCTATCCAGCCACGCCTCGACGAAATCTTGACCATAGCGTTGTCTGCAATACCTAACGTAGTAGCATCCTTTCGATTGATCTCTACGTATCCACGCGGATACCTGAAAACAAGTCCCTGACTCCGCCTTGTCATCGAGGCACCGTGATAGTGATAGAGCACCCTTCCAGTTGAAAGGATGTAGGGGAACGAGCTATCGGTTTGTTCATGTGGAGGCATATATTCCACCGCGTGAAACAATCCCCTGCCTCTGGTGAACCTGTCTTTGTGAAGATACGGGGTGCCAGGATGCTCTTCATGTGGACACGGCCACTGAAGCCCCCCTTCACGGTCGAGTCGCCGGTATGTGATTCCTGCGTAGCTTGGGGTTAACGCCCGAATCTCTCCGAATATTTCTTCTGCTGAGCTATAAGACCATGGAGTCCCCATGCGGGAAGCAATGTCACGAATGATGTCCCAGTCTTGTCGGGCCATGCCGATGGGCTCTATTGCCTTTCTCACTCGTTGTACACGTCGTTCGGTATTGGTAAAGGTGCCATCTTTTTCTGCAAAAGAAACCCCCGGGAGCACCACATGCGCCAGTTGAGCAGTCTCGGTAAGAAAAATGTCTTGTACCACGAGAAAATCGAGTCGTTTGAGCGCCTCTTCGACATGCGAGATGTCTGGATCGCTGACCATGGGATTCTCACCGAGAATATAGAGCCCCTTGATCTTGCCTTCGTGTGCTGCATTCATAATCTCTACGACGGTAATCCCAGGTTTGTCCGATAACGCTACTCCCCAGGCCTCAGAGAACTTTTTCTGGGTATCTGGATCTCCAACCCGCTGGTACCCGGTAAATACATTGGGGAGCGCGCCCATATCGCAGGCCCCTTGGACATTGTTCTGGCCTCGCAGCGGATTGACTCCCCCTCCTTCGATCCCCACGTTCCCGCACAACATGGCAAGGTTCGCCAAACACTTCACGTTGTCAGTGCCGGTGATGTGTTGGGTGATACCCATTGCGTAACAGATAGAGGCCCGCTCGGCACTCGCGTACAGCCGAGCTGCTGCAATGAGATCGGTTTGAGGAATACCGGTAATTTCCTCTACGTAGTGAGGCGTATACCTTTGGACGGCTACACGTAGTGCATCGAAGTTTTCGGTCCTCTCTTGTACGTACTGCTTATCGTACAGTCCTTCGTTGATAATCACATGCATCATCCCGTTGAGCCACGCTACATCCGTACCAGGTCGCTGACGCAACCACAAGGTCGCAAATTTCGTCATTTCAATTGCCCGAGGGTCAACGACGATGAGCTTGGCCCCATGTCGGGTGACAGCCCGCTTCATGAAGGTGGCAATAACCGGGTGGTTTTCTGTTGGGTTGCTTCCAGTGAGCAGGATGACCTGCGCCTTCTCAATATCGGCAATAGAATTTGTCATTGCCCCGCTACCAAACGCTGCGGCCAGACCGGCCACGGTAACGGAGTGTCAAAGCCGTGCACAATGATCGATGTTGTTCGTCCCTACAGTTGCCCGAAGGAATTTCATGAACAGGTAGTTTTCTTCGTTCGTGCACCGTGCAGAAGAAAAGCCTGCGATACTGTCTGGACCGCTCTGCTGTTTTATGTCTAAAAATCTGCGCGCAACCAGATCCAGTGCCTCGTCCCAACTCGCTTCCCTAAAACCGCTACCTTCCCTGATAAGCGGGGTGGTGAGTCTATCTTTGTGATGAACAAAATCATTGCCAAAACGACCCTTCACACAGAGGCTCCCCCGATTCACCACCGCATCCTCTGTCCCTGTAACACGTGCGATCTTGCCGTTGATAAGGTGGAGGTTTATGTTGCATCCTGTGCCGCAGTACGTGCAGACCGTAGTAACGATTTTCTCTTCCCATGCCTTGCCGTAGGGCATCCTTTGCTTTTCGGCAAGGGCGCCAACTGGGCAGAGCTGGACGCATTCTCCGCAAAAAACACAGTTAGAATAGGCGTAATCCACATCTCCACCGGTGACGATCTTCGAGCGACCCCCACGGTATCCAAAGTCGATCACTCTGTTGACTTGAATCTCGTTGCATCCACGGACACACCGACCGCAGAGGACACATTTGTTAAGATCCCTGACGATCATGGGGTTCGAATTGTCAAAGGGTATCTGAGGGGGTTCTATGGGGAAGCGAGGATGCTCGATATCTAGCTCTACGGCAAGGTCTTGAAGTTCGCAACGGCCGTTAGAGGCGCAATTGGGACAGTCATGGTTGCCACTGGCCAGCAGGAGCTCTACGCTGACCTTGCGGGCCTTCAGAACCTCCTCGGTACGGGTGTGCACCACCATGCCGTCTCTATCGATCAGGCCCGCACAGGCAGCGACAAGGCTCCGTGCACCTTCCACCTGCACCACACAGACTCGGCACGCTCCTGTGGGCGTAAGTCGCGGATGGTGGCAGAGTGAAGGGATACGAACACCAATCGAGCGGGCTGCCTCCAATATAGTCTGATGTAAACGGGCAACGGTCTTAATCCCGTCTATGGTAATGGTCACCTCATTATCCATACAGGCCGTTCCTTTTCCTCATCCGTGCGCCTACAGCCAACAACTCTTCACAGGACACAAGTTACTCTATCGCGTCAAAAGGACATGCTGCGATGCAGCTCATACACTTAATGCACTTCGTCTTGTCGATACGGGCAACCTGTTTTCGTTCCCATACCACTGCCGAGGCCGGACACGCCTTGAAACAAAGCCCGCATTTCGTGCACTTATCCGGGACCACTTCGAATTTGACCAGTGCGACACAAGAGTGTGTAGGACATCTGCGTTCATAAATATGGGCTTCATACTCCTTTCTGAAATACCTGATAGTAGAGAGCACTGGATTCGGTGCTGTCTGCCCAAGACCACACAAGGCGGAGTTTTTTATAACCGAAGCCAGTTCCTCAAGAAACTCAATATCACCTTCCTTACCTTCTCCTCTGGTGATGCGGCCAAGGACGTGGAGCATCTGCTTGGTACCTTCACGGCAGGGTGTGCATTTGCCGCAGGATTCGTCCTGGCAGAACTCCATGAAAAAGCGCGCCATATCCACCATGCACGTCGTATTGTCCATCACAATCATCCCGCCAGAACCCATGATGGCTCCCACCTGGGAGATAGCCTCGTAGTCGGTAGGGATATCTATCTTTTCCTCGGGGATACATCCGCCTGAAGGACCACCGAGTTGGACAGCCTTGAACTTTCTCTTTCCCTTGATACCCTGCCCAATGTCAAAGATAATTTCCCTCAGCGTCGTCCCCATGGGCACTTCGACAAGGCCGACGTTCTTTACAGCCCCTGTGAGGGCAAACACCTTGGTCCCTCTGGACTTTTCATATCCCATCGAGGCATACCACTCGCCACCGTGTAAAATGATCTGCGGGATATTGGAGAGGGTTTCAACGTTGTTCAAAATAGTTGGTTTTCTCCATAAGCCTTGATGGGCAGGAAAGGGCGGCCGTACGCGAGGCATACCCCTTCGGCCCTCAATAGAGGCCATCAGTGCTGTCTCTTCGCCGCATACAAAGGCACCAGCACCCACGTATAGGTCAATGTCGAAGTCAAAGTCTGTGTTGAGGATATGCTTCCCCAACAACCCATACGCACGCGCCTGATCGATTGCGTTCAATATGGTTTCCACGGCCAGGGGGTACTCAGCCCGACAATAGATGTAGCCCTGTTTTGCTCCTATGGCCCTTCCTGCAATGGCCATTCCCTCTAACACGGAATGAGGATCCGACTCTAACACAGAACGATCCATGTAGGCACCCGGATCCCCTTCATCGGCGTTGCAGAGCACAAACTTGGTATCCCCCTGGGCAGCCATCGCGAACTTCCACTTCATGCCTGTGGGGAACCCAGCACCTCCTCGACCCCGAAGGCCTGAAATTGTAACTTCCTCGACGATATCAGCTGGCTTCATTCTTTTGAGAGCCTTGTCCAGGGCCTTGTACCCGTCTCTCAAAATATAATCTTCTATCCTATCTGGATTGATCTGACCCCTGTTCTTCAGTACGACAAATCGCTGCTTTCTGAAGTATGGATCCTCCTGCTCGTTCAAGATAAACTCGCCTTGAACCTCTCCTCTCAGTACGTGGGCCTCGAAAATGGTCGCCAGCCGTTCTTCGTTTACCTGTCGATATCGCACTGGTGGCTGCCCAGGAAGCTCGATCGTGACAATAGGCTCCTGACTGCAGAACCCCACGCATCCTGTGTGCCAAATGTCGTAGTCCTCCACTCGTTCCCCTTTCTCCTCAAGGAGCGCATGGAGTCTCTCCCACACTGCAGATGCACCTGAAGCAATGCCACAGGTTCCCTTATGGACAACAATGCGTGCCTTCTTGTGGTTCAAGACAAGATCTCTGGCCTTTGCCGCTTCCTGCTTGATTCGATCAAGGTCTTCTATGCCGGTTATCATTTCCATATGGGGATACTCCCCGGCAATAGTCACGAATACCTATCGAGAATGGAACGGATCTCCTTTGCGCCGACGTACCCGTAGGTATCTTTGTCAATATTCACAACAGGCGCAATCCCACAACAACCGAGGCACCGTACCGCCTCGAGCGTAAACTTGCGATCAGAGGTCGTACCTCCTACTTCACAATCAAGTTCGAGCCGCATCGTATCGATCAAGGCCTTGTTCCCACGTGCATAGCAGGCAGTACCAAGACACACCTTGATGCTGTGTCTTCCCTTGGGATGCATGCTGAAAAAGGAATAGAACGTCACGACCCCGAAGACTTCACTGAGCGGAAGATTGAGCCCTTCAGCGATCTTTTGCTGAAGGAGAACCGGTAAATACCCTGTTACATCTTGAACCGCTTTGAGCACAGGGATCAGGGCGCCAGGCTTACCTTTGTACCTCCGAAGAATATCTTCAACAGCATCGAGTTGCTCAGCGGTAAACTCTCTGGCAAGAGGGTCGTCGTGGGAAGGGTTGCCCTGTATCGAGTCCAGCTCAGAAGTCATGGGTTTCTCCGCTCGAGTACGAAGAAAAGGCATTGTAACGAAAGTGGAATGCTAACGCGGGCCACTGCAAATGTCAATTACGTGTAGAGGTCTCGAGGACACTTGCGACATTCCTTCTTGAGAGATGAGGCACTCGGTTCGTTTACATTTACTGGCAAAAATAGATACACTTGCATAACTCGAATCCCTGGGACTACAGTCGTGGTTCGGATCGTAGCCGCGTCTACTACCAGGTCACCTTGGATGGAGGAGCACTCAGCATGGGTGTCACATTCTCGACACATGACCACATCGCACATATCCAGCTCAACAGACCCGAGGCAAAAAATGCGCTTGATCCCAAGAGCCTGGTTGAACTTTATGAAGCCTGGAAGACCGTTCGAGACGATCCTGAGGTGAGGGTCGCCCTGCTTTCCTCTGCAGTACCGGATATATTCTGTGCGGGGATGGATCTCAAATCCACTATGCCACTTGTCATGCGCATAAGGGAGCCTGAGAATGATGTTGAGAGAAAAATGATCGAAGAGCCTGAGATACTCTCGAATGCATTGCTCCGTGACTTTGAGATCGATAAACCTATAGTAGCTGCTGTTCACGGGTATTGTCTTACTGGCGGGTGGGAACTGGTCATGGCTACAGACATACGGATTGCGTCTGAAGATGCCATCTTTCAAATGCGTGAGGCGCGTTACGCGATGATGCCGACTGCAGGGGCTACGGTGCGGCTTCCGAGAATGATACCCTATGCTGCAGCAATGGAGATATTGCTCACTGGCAAAGAAGTCCCAGCAGCGCAGCTACTCCAGTGGGGCTTCCTCAACCGAGTAGTGCCCAGGGATCGGCTTTTGCAGGTTGCAGAAGAGTTCGCCGCACAGATCGCAGAAAACGGACCGCTCGCTGTTCAGGCAATCAAGAAATCTGTCCGTGAGGGCATGGGATTGAGTCTTAAAGAAGCACTTGCCAAAGAGATGGAGATCGGACTGCCTATCTTCCTTACCGAAGATGCACGAGAGGGGCCCAGGGCCTTCAAGGAAAAAAGAAAACCTGTGTACAAAGGGAGGTGACGGGATGAGCCCTGCAAAGGCCCTTGTAGTCGCCAAGGAGCTTCTATGGCTCGTAGAGCGGGATCGATAGAGGCCCATATAGTAGAAATTCCACCTCGTGAGGAGGATACCCTTATGAAGAGATCTCAATGTGCGCTTCTTACCTGTGCAGCAGTACTGCTGTGTATCGCTTTGATTGCAGGTTGTGGTGATGACGAGCCTGCACCTGATCTTTCGGTACATTTTGCAGACCCTAACCTCGAGGCCGCAATTCGCTGTGCGCTCCAAAGACCTACTGATTCGATATATCCATGGGACCTTGCAGGGATTGGCTCCCTTCCTGCGAACGACCTGGACTGCCCTGACATAAAGGGAGTCAGAACACTCTCTGGCATCGAGCACTGTTCACACCTTACGATCCTGACCCTTACAGGAAATTACATCGTGGATATCACACCACTGCAGGACCTCACGCGACTTGTGAACCTGTATTTGGGAGACAACAAGATATCAGACATATCAGCCCTTCGAGGACTCAAACGGCTCCAGCAGCTCGATCTGCAAAAGAACCTTATCAAGGACCTAGGCCCACTAGAACTGCTCACCGATCTACGGGGACTCAACCTCAGGCAGAACAGAATAGGAGACGAGACATCTGAAGGTGAGGAGGAATCAGTACTTGCACCGCTGGCAGGCCTTTTGTCTCTCTCGTTTCTTGACCTCTCCGATAACAGTATCCGTGACATCATGCCGTTGGTGAGGAACTGCGAAAAAGGTGGCTTGGGTACCGGCGACACCGTAGTACTCACCAATAACCCTCTAAGCGAATTTGCCAGAACAAAAGAAGTCGAATACCTGAGGGAAAAAGGAGTGACCGTGACCTTGTCATCAACTCCTTAACCACACATCGATATGGTCTCCTGTTTCCATGCCATATAACGCGTATTAAGCTCGATGAGGTAATGAGGCACAGGCAGCGATCACCAATGATGAATGATGAAGGAGCTGTGAAGTTCGCACAGGCTCACGGGCACATAACTACTATCCTGGCGGTGCATGAGCGCTACGAATTTACTGCCTGCCAGCTCTTTCACTGAGAGGCGCTGTTCATAGTTTTCTATCGTAGTGTGGCACCCGCATATGCCGTCTGTACTGATCACAGGAGCCAGTGGCTTTTTAGGAGAACATCTCGCGTGGCGGTTTGAGCACGCTGGCTACACCCTCTACCTTACCTACAGCACGCACATACCGCGGTCCCAGGCGCAGGGCCTCTATCAAATAGATCTTTCCAAGCGCGGTTCACTCTCCTCTGGCCTCAACGACCTCGCTTCAGTGGACATTGTCGTTCACACCGCTGCCCTTGCTGACGCTGATCGATGCGAAGAAGATCCTCATCTGGCAAGGGCGATCAATGTGGAGGGAACAAGAGAAGTTGCACAATGGGCAGCACGACACGGTGCACGTCTCATCTATGTCTCTACTGATCTTGTCTATGATGGAGAAAAGGGAACGTACACAGAGGACGATGTCCCTCGGCCAATCAATGTATACGGCAGAACCAAGCTCCAAGGCGAACACATAGTAAGGGACATGTGTGCGAGTTGGGCGATTGTCCGGCTTTCGTTGAGCTATGGTCCCAGCAAGGGGAAACGTGGGGACTGGACACGACGAATGCGAGAGGACCTTGCAGCAGGAAAGGATCTTTATCTTTTTACCGATCAATATAGAACACCTGTGTATGTGGAGGATGCGGCTGAGGCTGTCCTACGGCTTGCCGAGACCGCAGCAACAGGCATCTATCATGTCGGAGGAAGCGAACGAGTGACCAGGTACGAGTTCGGGTGCATATTTGCACGCATCTTCGACCTGCCGATGAAGCGCCTTCATCCAATACAGATGAAAGATATATCTGCCAAGGCGCCAAGAGGCAGGGACTGCTCACTTGTCACGGAGAAGCTCTCACGTGAGCTAGGGATCTGTCCTTGCACTGTTGAGCAGGGGCTCCTACGGCAAAAGGAAAGAGAATCTCAGGGGTTCTGAACAGCGCTATGGTCTCCTCTGGGAAACGGCCCATCTGTGTGCCGCAGGACGCCATACAAGTGTGGTCCTGCTGGCTTTTTGTGCAACCCCTCTACTGCGGCCTTGTTGGATAGGAGTTCTTTTGAGTTCTATTGACTCTTCTTGGTGGAGTTCTATCGTCAGTGTCCTGGATGCTGAGTCAACCTATGAGTAAACCTATGGAGCAAGAGCGCACACCACTTCTTGAAATTCATGACTTGAAAACCTGCTTTCATACCCCTCGCGGTACATTGTGGGCAGTGCGAGGTATTGACCTCGTGGTCTACGCAGGCACTACACTGGCCCTGGTAGGCGAGTCGGGGTGCGGCAAGACCACCGCAGCGCTATCCATTCTCAGGCTCATTCCTTCGCCACCAGGGAAGATTGCCTCAGGACAGATCCTCTTCAAAGGTGCTGACGTACTCAACATGACGATCAAGGAGTTACGGAAGATCCGTGGAAATAGGATTTCCATGATTTTCCAAGAGGCAATGTCAGCACTCAATCCTGTTTTCACTATAGGAGATCAAATTGCAGAGGTGATTCGTGTCCACCAAAAAGTGTCTCCTCGCCAGGCACGGGAACGTGCCATTTCTATGCTACAGAAGGTAGGCATCCCCTCCCCAGAACAGCGATTTCGGGAGTATCCATGGTCGTTGAGCGGTGGTATGCGGCAACGAGCAATGATCGCCATGGCCTTGAGCTGCAGCCCTGATCTACTCATTGCGGACGAGCCATCAACGGCCCTGGACGTCACCATACAAGCACAAGTACTCGAGCTCATGGCCTCGCTCAAAGCTGAAACTGGAATGGCCATGCTTCTTATCACCCACAACCTCGGCGTCGTGGCCCAGACAGCAGATGTGGTCGCTGTCATGTACGCAGGCAGAATCGTTGAGTACGCATCAGTCTATTCGCTCTTTGATCATCCCATGCATCCTTATACCATTGGCTTGCTCGGCTCCTTGCCAAAACGTGCTGCCCATCGCATGCGCCGTGCACGGCTTGAGGTCATCCCAGGGATGGTGCCTGAGCTCACCAGCCTGCCAGAAGGATGTTCCTTTCAGGATCGATGCCCGTACGCCATCGATCAGTGCAGGCATGAAGAGCCTCCAATGACGTATGGCATCGATCCAAACGATCCCTCGAGGGGATCAGCCTGCTGGAGGGCAAAGGAGCTATGAACAGACAGGATGTGTTACTCGATGTGCGCAACATCAAGAAGTACTTTCGCACGCGATCGGGCTTTGTGCCACCTGCTTATACTACTGTACGCGCAGTGGATGATGTCTCCTTCGGGGTGCATGAGGGGGAGACCCTCGGTCTTGTGGGCGAGAGTGGCTGCGGCAAGACGACACTGGGACGTACGATTCTCAGGCTTACAGAGCCCACGTCTGGTTCAGTGGCCTTTCAAGGAACAGACGTCACTACACTGGATGCACGGCAAATGCGGGCATTACGAAAGCAAATGCAAATGATCTTTCAAGATCCATACGCTTCCCTGAATCCTAGAATGACTGTAGGAGCTGCAATCGAAGAAGGCCTCATCATCCACCGGCTACTGCCCAAACGGGAGCGAAAGATCCGCGTTGCAGAACTTCTCGAACTGGTCGGCATGAGGCCAGAGGATGCTGACAAGTATCCCCATGAATTTAGCGGCGGTCAGCGACAGCGGATAGGGATTGCCCGGGCCCTTGCTGTTACGCCGAAGCTCATCGTTGCTGACGAGCCGGTTTCCTCGCTCGATGTCTCTATACAGGCGCAAATCCTCAATTTGCTCATGGAGCTTCAGGAAAAGCTGGCACTCACCTATATCTTCATTTCCCACGATCTCAGTGTTGTCGAACACTTGAGTGATCGCGTTGCGGTAATGTACCTCGGCAGACTTGTGGAGATCGGCCCTTGCCAGGCCCTTTATCAGCAGCCGTTGCATCCTTATACGCAGGCGCTGCTCGCTGCAGTGCCAGAACCCAACCCACGAATGAGGTCCGAACTACAGCCCATCTCAGGGGATGTGCCTTCTGCGCTCGCTCCACCCCTCGGCTGCCCGTTTCATCCTCGGTGTCCTCATGTCATGGAGAAATGCACAACTGCGTTTCCACCACCTGTACTTCAAGGCAATGAACACTACGTTGCCTGTTACCTCTACCATTGACGGTACGAATACTGCCTACCACAACCGAAGGCCGTAGAGAGGCTACCGTACGTCTACTACAGAACGGATCCGCTGCTTGCAGGCCTCGACTGCATCCCTTCTCGTGAGGCGAAGACTGATTGCATGCTGGGGACACTCATTCGCACAACGGCCGCACCCATTGCAACGATCGTCGTCTATCACCGCACGGCCGTCACTGACATGGACAGCATGGCTTAGACAGACTGTCTCGCATCTGCCGCAGCCACTACAGTCGCCTAGGACCTTTACCTCCAATCCTTCGAGTCGTACGACAGATTTCTGCAAGTGAGCTGGCAGATACGGATAGACGCTGTAGAGGCAACAGCAAGGGCAGCAAAAACAGATCGTAAGCAACCGCTCACCAGGACCGACTCCGAGCCATACCGTGTCGAGCCTGTTACGGCCTGTAAACGGCACAAGACCAGCCTTCAATGCATCTTTAATGTGTCCGAGTGTCTCCTCAACACCTGCCTGCTTTCCCAGTTTGGGGTTGATCCCTCGTGCGGCCTCTCCCAGGAATACGCAGCCTATGTGTATAGGATAACCCTTACAGTGGTGGTTATCCCTGCAGATGCAGTCATGCATGATGACCCGCACCGATGCCTCTCGTACAAACTCCTCCAATATCGAGAAAGGTAGTGGTACGCTCTGCTCACACCCCTCGATATGCTCGTTTATGGGGATCTGGGTCATGGAGTCGCCTTTGAACAAGGACCGCTCCATAAGGCTACCGATTGGCTCAATCCTTGCTGCCTTTGCAGAAAGATACCGCGCAGGCCACATCTTCTTTATGAGCTTGACTTCCCATAAGGATCTTCCCATGAAGGTATTCCTCCGTTGAGTCTTTACGTTACCAGCAGTTCATCAACCCCTTCGATAATGGAGCAGATGGTCGACCAGTGCAAGTGCACTGGCAGAGGCCATTTCAGTACCTATACCGCGTGCACCTGCATCTGCACCAACGAGCCAAAGCCCTTCAATCGGTGTAGCTACTGATGGTCGTCTGCTTCCTACCTGATTTGGCGTCTGCGCCAGGCCAATAGCTTCGCCAGCAGCATGACCAGTAAGGGCCTGTGCATCAGGCCCTGTTGAGCGCACCTTCCACAGCACTGCTGCCTCTAGGCCAGGAAAGAGTTCCTTAATCTTGGTCTCGACGCAGTCCAGGATCTTATTGCAGAGCTCCTCTGATGCACCCGGCGGAGCTGCGGTACCTGCGATGACCAATTGCTTTCCCTCTGGGGCAAGCGTTGGATCATGGTGAGTAGGCACCGGTATGAACAGGTAGGGATCTTCAGGAACCGATCCTTCTTCAATATAGCGAAAAACTCGCTCTGCAGGCATATCAGGGATGTAGAACACAACAGGATCTGTGATAACCCTGGTGTCAAGGCCGTACTTTACAGTTACATACGCATTAGAATAGGTGTAGTTCTGTGCCCTTGAAACGTACTCTTCTGGGAAGTGCTGTCTCCCTGCCAGTTCAATAGTGCTCAGGATCCCAATGTTACTGATCACATGATCTGCCTGGAGATCCCCACGAGGCGTTGCAACCCCTCGCACTCGGCCATCTTGGACCACTATGCGCTCTGCCGGCGTATCGAAAAAGATCCTACCACCGCATCTTTCTACACATTCGAGAAACGTGACTGGAATGGCCGAACAACCTCCCATAGGGTAGCCAAAGCTCGCATCCTGAAACATTCTGGAAAAGCAGTAGATAAACTCGCCTG
>FWPU01003899.1_pt1 | contig 36135 bp, 34 predicted proteins | sample 2228361 | NCBI WGS metagenome assembly FWPU01 (sample SAMEA103939777, study PRJEB20133) | metagenome
CTATTATTTTTACAATAATCAATTATATTTAATTATATATAATTATAAGCATTATAGAATATTTATTTCAGAAATTGCAAATATTTTATTCATTCTGATTATTCTGGGTGCCCTTATTATTTTATTAGGATATCCGTATTTTTTTAGCGTTTCTATTTTAAAGCCTATAAGAAAGCTTTTATACGGTTTATTTCAAATCGAAAATGGAAACTTAAATTATCGATTGATTTCAAAAACAAATGATGAAATTGGCTATTTAATTTCTGGATTTAATAAGATGGTTTTCTCTCTCAAAGAAAAAAATCAAAAAATTGAGGAATATACAAATCACCTCGAAGAAAAAGTAAGGGAAAGGACAAAGGAACTGGAAGGAAGTTTAAAAGAAATAGCTTTGTTAAAAGAAAAACAGGATGGAGATTATTTCTTAACATCTCTGCTGGTTCAGCCTTTAAATCGTAATCTCATAGAATCAGAAGAATTAAAGGTAGATTTTTATATTGATCAATTTAAAAAGTTTAATTTCAAAAGATGGAAGGGAGAAATTGGAGGAGATTTTCTATGTGCTTATGATTTTACACTTAGAGGGAAGAAATATACGTTTGTTACCAATGCCGATGCAATGGGTAAATCCATTCAGGGGGCTGGTGGTGCTTTAATTTTGGGTTCAGTTTTATCAGCAATTTTAGAGAGAACTAAATATCAGGATGAAGTCAAAAATTTATTTCCAGAAAAATGGTTAAAATATGCTTTTGTAGAGGCTCATCGCGTTATTGAGTCTTTAAATGGTTCAATGTTAATTTCTCTATGTATGATCTTAATAGATAATCAAACGGGTTTTTGTTATTTTATTAATGCAGAACATCCCGATTTAGTTCTTTATAGAAAGAATAAAGCTATGTTTTTAAAGCCAGTCAGATATTTAAATAAATTAGGGGTGTATTCTGAAGGATTGATATCGATTTCTACTATAAAATTACAATCTGGTGATATATTGATTATGGGATCAGACGGGAAGGATGATATTGTGCTTGCAAAACAAGGAAATGAAATTAAAGAAATTAATACTGATGAAGAAATGTTTTTAAAAATTGTGGAAAATTCTGGGGGTGATTTGAAAATTATAATCCAGCATCTTAAAGAAATAGGTGAATTCAGAGATGATGTTTCGATTGTAAGAATAGAATATAAAGGAAATTCAAATTATAAGCAATTGATTCGCAAAGATGATAAACTCATTCTTGATGAAGCAAAAGCAATCCTGAGTGAAGTAAAAAATACAAAAGATAAGAATAAACTAGAAGAAGGGATCATTTTATTAAAAGAACTGGAAAAAAAATATCCTTTCAGTAGCAATATTAAAAAACTGTTAGCCCGATATTATCTGGAAAAAAGTGATTTTAGAAATTTGGTTCTAACACTAGAAAATATTTTTGAATTAGAGCCTAATAATGAAACAGTGCTATTTAAAATTATTCTTTTATTAAAGAAAATGAAATTTTATTCCCGTTCGGCTGAATTTGGAGAATTATATTTGTTGAGAAATATTCATAAAGATATTTTAGAAATATTAATTGAAATTTATAAAAAAATTGATAATCCTAAATATAAAAGATTGGAGAAATTTTTATCAGAGGTCACCTTATAAAGAATATCAAGAAAAATTAAAAATAAATAAATTATCAAATCAATTTTTTTAGTGAGTTTATATTATCTTCAATGTTTCCGGAAAAAATAAAAGAACCGGCAACAAGAATATCTGCTCCAGACTGGACAATTGCTTTTGCATTTTCAGAATTGATACCGCCATCTACTTCTATAAGAATATCAAGTTTTTTCTCGTTAATCCTGTCGCGAAGCTTTTTGATTTTATCAAGACAGAATTGGATAAATTTTTGTCCGTAAAATCCAGGTTCAACGCTCATAATTAAAACCAGATCAAAGTTTTCTAAAAGAGGTTCTATAAACTCAATAGGAGTTTTGGGATTTAAAGAAATTCCAGCTTTGATGTTTCTTTTACGAATTTCTTCTGAAAGTCTTACGGGGAAGTTCGTAGCTTCATAATGAAAGGTAATATTATAAGGTTGAAATTCATAATATTTGGGAACTTCTTTTTCTGGATTAGCTACCATTAAATGAACATCAAGGGGAATCGCAGTATGCTTTTTTAGTACTTTTACGTAAGATTCACCAAAGGATAGAGTAGGAACAAAATGTCCGTCCATAATATCCAGATGTAATAGGTCTACTTTTTCTTCTAAAAATTTTAGTTGATCTTTAAAGTTTACTAAATCTGCTGCAAGAATGGATGGTGAAATTTTCATAAAAATTCCTTAAATTTTAAAATCAGGTTTAAAGGATTTAACTTTTTTGATTTTATTGTTGCATAATAAATAAACAAAGGTTTCGCCTTTAGTATTGATCATTAAATTTATTTCATTTTCAAATTGATGAGGTTTGGAAAACCATATTTTGTCAAACTCTAAAATTTTTTCTATCTCATTGGTTTCAGAATTGGAAACATATACTTCACAGGTTTCCTCTTTTTCTGGGTTAAGGGTTATAAATTCGAAATCAGAAAAAAAACGATAATTTTTTTTATAATTCTTTAGTGAAATTTCATAAATATTATTTATAAATTTTATATTGTTTATAGTTCCATGTTCATTTATGTGATTTGTATCAAGAATTTCTTTTATCAGATAGGTTTTTTGATTATTTGCTAAATAATAAGATAATGATCCCACATCCAGAGATATAAGTTCCTCGATTGTAATGGTAACAGGTTGATTTGTGGATACAATTAAAATTACTTTTTCATCAAGACTGACCTTTGTATTTTCTGTTGGGTACTGGTATAAAACTGTATCGGGAGTTCTATCGGTTCTGTAAACATAAAGAATTTTTTTGATTTCAAGAGAAAAGGTTTCATCATCATAAGAGATGGAACTAAGAATTTCTCTGGCATTCTTTAATGATAAATCCACTAATCTGGGCATAGTTAATAGGGGTTTATAGTTATTGATGATCAGGGTTAATTTATCTTTTGGTTTTATAAACTCACCGGGTAAAATACTTTGTTGTAGAATAATTCCCGATGGTTTTTCCGGTATATATACTCTTTTTAATTTGATATTTAAATTATATTTACTGATTTCATTATAGATGTTTATGAAATATTTGCCAGTAATATCAGGCATTATGTAATTCTTAGCATCTGAGACCCTTAATGCAACAACTATATAGGCAATAAACATAAATAAAGTACTTAAAAATAAAAAAGGCAAAACGTAATTCTTAATTAGAAAATTCAAATCAGGATATTTTTCCAGGAATTTCATATAAATTGGTCTCCTTTTTCGATAAATTTTCCATTAATGAAATCATGTGCTGATAGCTTTTTTTTATTGGGGTATTGAATCTCTAAGATTTGTATCCAGCTATTTTTGGTTTTTACAAATAACATATTTTCTTTATTTTGTTTCAGGATCAATATGTGCTCATTAGAATTTACAGTACGTTCTTTTGCTTCTAATTTTTTATCAGGTATTTGCGTCCTATAAATTTTTATATTTTCAATCATTTTACCATTTTTTTTTAACAGGTTTGTTCTTGCAATGGGATTCGGATTTAAAGCTCTTACCAGATTATGTATTTCCTCTTTTGTTAAAGACCAATCAATCTTTTCCATCTGTTCATCTATCTTTTTACAATAGGTTACTTTTGTGTAGTCCTGTGACTTTGCGCCGTTCCAGTATGAATTCAGATTTTTGAAAACCTTTTTTGTAAGATCAATGCCCAGTGGAAGAATTCTTTTCATAAGTTCGCCAAAGGTTTCATCTGGTTCAATAGAGAATTCTACTTGAGCAAGAATATCTCCTTCATCCATTTTCAGAGAAATTTTTTGTAAAGTCCATCCACTTTTTGTGTAGCCCATTTTTATTGCAGTCTGAAGAGGAGAAGCTCCCCTGAGCTCTGGTAATAAAGAACCATGAAGGTTTACTGGATATAGTGCTAAATCTAAAAAATCTTTAGGAAGTATCTTTCCGTAAGAAAAAACAAAAAAAATTTCTGCATTCAATGATTTTATATTTTTAAGAAATTCTACATCTTTTAAATTTTCAGGAGTAAATAAAGGTATTTGATTCTTTATTGCAAATTCAGCAACAGGTGTTGGTTTTAATTCCCTTGATCGGTCGGAGAGGGAAGGGGGATTGGAAATTACACCAGCAATAGGAAAATCTTTTGATAACTCTTCTAACATTTGAGTAGAATAATCAGGACTTCCCAGGTAGAGAATTTTCACAATATCAAGTTTTTTATTTTACATCCTATGAAAAACAATTTTTTTAAGTTTTTATGGTAAATATACTCCTGTTAGTGATCTGTTTTTTACTTGGGATTTTGTTCAGAAGATGGGAAACTTTCCCACTGGAAACTCCGAGAGTTTTGAATGCTTTTATAATTTATATATCATTGCCGGCATTAATCCTTCTTTATATTCCTCAACTGGAAATTGAAATTTCATTGCTTGCCCTTGTGTTTATGCCGTGGATACTATTTGGGTTTTCTTTTTTATTTATGAATTTTATAGGCAAATATCTGAATTTCGATAAGCCTTTAATAGGTTCTTTAATTTTAACTTCAGGTCTCGGGAATACATCTTTTGTGGGATTACCTATGATAGAAGCTTATTATGGAAAAGAATTCGTTAAATATGGAATTTTAGTTGATCAGGCAGGAACTTTTTTTACCCTTTCTTCTCTAGGTTTAATTACAGCATTGCAATATTCACGGAAAGAAAAAATCAAAACTATAGATATTCTTAAACGAATTTTTACTTTTCCCCCTTTTATTGTTTTGATTTTGAGTTTTTTGTTAAAATTTTTTTATCAATTGGAAATGTGGAAAGCTTTTCAATATAAAGAGGAATTTTATTTACTTCTCAAAAAACTGGGAGATACTCTGCCACCTATGGCCTTGTTTTCTGTTGGATTTCAATTAAGAATATCAGATTATAAAAATTATAAATTGCCTTTAATTATTGGTTTAATTTTTAAACTTCTTTTGGCGCCTTTTTTCATAAGTTTTATATATCATCCTTTTGAACTAAAAAAAGAAATTTATAATATAAGTGTATTTGAAGCAGCTATGGGACCAATGATTACTGGAGGAATTGTTGCCATTACCTATAATTTGCATCCTCCCTTTATATCTCTAATGTTAGCAATAGGAATTTCTTTATCGTTTTTAACTCTTCCGGTATTCTGGTATTTTTTTCATTAAATAAATTTATATTCAAGAGATTTCTGGTAATGTTGTTTTAATGTTCCGCTAAGAAAACAAAAGTACATTCGAAAATCAGAAATTAAAGACCAGAAAGGATAGCTAAAAGTAGCCGGTTTGTTTTTTTCTATAAAAAAATGACCAAACCACGCAAATCCATACCCAGCTATGGGTGTTAATAATAAATACCAGAAATTCATAGTAGAAAATGAAAAAATTAAGATAAGAATTACCAGCGTGGTACCTATATAATGGAATGCTCGATTTACGGGATGGCTATGTTCTGTTAAATAGAAATACCAGAAATCCGAATAATTTTCAATCTTATTTTTAGGAATTTCTTTCATAGGTTACCCCCTCAAAGGTATTTAAGTATAAATTAATGAATTAATCGTTAAATTTCAAGTATTTTTTAAAATCAATTGATAGAAAGAGTTTTAAAAAAATTTTGGAAATAAATGAGAAAAATAGGTTTTATTGGATTTGGAAAAATAGCAAAAGCTATTGCTTCTGGAATTCTCAAGCAAGCGCAATATGAAATTTGTTTTTATGATGTAATTCCAGATGCAATTTCTGGATTTGAGGGAAAGGTAATTCAGGCTGAATCTCAGGAAATTTTAGAAAGAGAATGCGATATTGTAATTTTCAGTGTAAAACCTAAAGATATAAAAAAAGTGGTTTCTGAATGCAGGGGAGATAAAATCTACATTACGGTTGCAGCGGGAGTCCCCTTAAAAAAATATTATGAATGGAATCCAAAAATTCAGAAAATTGTTAGAGTGATGCCAAATCTGGGGGCTCTCGTGAGTTCTTCTGTTTCTGCAATTTATTCGAATGATTCTAGTCTTTTTGAAATTACAGATTCTATTTTTAGAACTATTGGAATTACAATACCTATATATGATGAAAATTTAATGCATGCAATTACAGCCTTATCAGGTTCTGGACCTGCTTATGTTTTTTTAATGATCCAATCTATGATTGAAGCTGGAATTCGAGAAGGTTTATCTTATGAAGTTGCTTATCAGGCATCCCTTTATACGGTTCTTGGAACTGCTCGAACGTTACAGGAAAATCCAAAAATTCATCCCGCTGATTTGATTCGCCAGGTAGCATCTCCAGGGGGAACTACCATTGAAGGGCTTGCTACTCTGGAAAAGCATAATTTTCGATTTGCACTATTGGATGCAATTCATCAAGCAACAGAAAAAAGTAAACAATTAGGATCATAAAGATGGACTCTATTCAAAATCCAGAGGAATTGAAAGCTGAAAAAGCGTCGGCAATTTTTAATCAGGCAATTTTAGATTATCACAAAGAAGATACCATATATGCTAAAGAAAAAAATCCTTACGCAGTAAATTCTATTGAATGGCTACTTTATCATAAGTCCTGGATTGATACTGTTCAATGGCATCTTGAAGATGAAATTCGGTCTCCTTTAATTGAAGATAAACAGGTAGTTTTTTTAAAACGATGGATTGACAAATCCAATCAGCAAAGAAATGATACTGTAGAAAAAATTGATGATTGGTTCCTTTTTCAGTTTAAAAAAATACAGCCTCAAAAAGATGCAAGAATGAACTCTGAATCTCCAGCATGGATTCTGGATAGATTGTCGATTCTTTGCTTAAAAATATATCATATGGATCTTGAAACCAGAAGAGAAAATGCTACAGAAGTACATAAAAAAAAGTGTATTGAAAAACTTAATATTCTTCTTGAACAACAAAGGGATTTATCGCAATGTTATGATGAATATATAGAAGATATTCTTAAAGGTACCAAAATAATGAAAGTATATCGTCAGATGAAGATGTATAATGATGAAGAGTTAAACCCTGTTTTACGAAATAAAAAATAAACATGCATTTGCTCGTACTTCGCTTCTCCGCGATGGGAGATGTGGTTTTAACGATTCCTGTTCTCTCTGCATTAATTAGTAGTTATTCCGAATTGAGAATCACTTTTGTTACACGTAAATCTTATGAATCTTTCTTTTTTAATTTGCCTGGTGTCGAAGTTATAGGTGTGGATTTTTCTCTTTCATACTATAAGGGAATTTCAGGGATTTATAGACTTTATAAAGAATTATTGCGATTGGGACCCTATGACTTTGGAATTGATTTACATGGTAGTTTAAGAAGCAAAATCTTAAAATTTTTTTTTGGAAGTAAGTTAAAATTTGCTACCATAGTAAAAGGAAGAAAAGAGAAAAAAGCACAAATTAGAAAAAAAAATAAAGTCCTTAAATCGTTACCTCACACAGTAGAAAGATATTTACATGTATTCGAAAGAGCTGGTTTTTTCCCCAGAATTCAAAAAGGTCCCTGGATAACCCTTGATTTTTATTCAAAAAAAATTGCTAAGGATTTTCTCTTAAATCATCAAATTATAAAAAAAACAGAATACTGGATAGGACTAGCTCCTTTTGCAGGACATATTCCTAAAACCTGGCCATTTGAGAAGAATTTCTTATTACTGGAATTAATTCAAAAGCATATTAAGGCTAAAATTTTTTTGTATGGGGGAGGTTCAAAAGAAGTTAAGCTTTTAAATGAGTTACATCAAAGGTTTTTAGAAATTACGATTCTGGTAGCTGGCAAGATGTCTCTTTTAGGAGAAATTGCATTAATAGAAAATTTAGACTTGATGATAGCGATGGATTCTTTTAATATGCATATTAGTGCTCTCATAGGAACTCCTGTAATTTCAATCTGGGGTGCTACTCATCCTTATTCTGGATTTGCGCCCTTTGGTCAAAAAGAGGATAGAATTATTCAGATACCATATGAAGTTCTAAAATGTAGACCCTGTTCTATCTTCGGAAATAAAAAATGCTATCGAAAAGATATGGCCTGTTTGAACTGGATTGATCCAGTTGATGTTTTTGAAAAAATTTTAGAGGAGTTGAAAATTCCAATACCGGAAGAAGTAAAGGAGAGAGAAACTATATTAAAAAAGTATTATAAAAAAATATAGAAATTTTTTTATCTTCTATGTTTAAAAATTAACACAAATGAAAAAAGTAGAAATAGTAATAAAGGTCCGGTACCAGCAAATTTTGGACTTATGATTCCCGTTTCTCCTAAGTTTAAACCGACTCGAAAGCTAATTTGATATAAAAATAAAGTAAGAGTGGATAAAAAAAGAGATTGTATTAAAGGATTACCTCCTCTTACTGTACCCATATTTCCGGTGATTGCTCCGATTAGTGCAATTACAACTCCTATAAAGGGAAATGCTATATTTGCATAGTAATGAGCTTCATATTCTTCATAGTCAATTGAGTATTTTTTTCTAAATTCGATTTCTTTTTTTAATTCTATTAAGCTTAATTCTCCGGGGTTTTTGTTGGGATTGAGAAAAAAATCAAGATTTTCTTCAAATTTAATTTCTTTTTCTATATAAAAATTCACTTTAGTTAATTCAAGGTTGTCATTAAAAATAAGTTCACGTATTTTAAATAATTTCCAGTTGTTCTCTGATAAGTATTTAGCTGATTCAGATTCGAGGATTTTTGTGATGATTTCTCTATCATTCACAGTTTTAAAATATACAATATGAAAATATCCCAAAATTTCTTTTTTTTCAGGATCAAAATAATGAAAAAAATAAAAAGAATCTTTACCCTTAAGATTCTTTTGAAATATAACTTCTGAGGGGGCTTTCATTTTTTTTAAATTCATCTTATATTGATTCAGATATTCCGAAGATTTTTTATTAAAATCCACTACAATAAAATTCTGGATAAAGAACATTGATAAACTAATGAAAAAAGCAAGAATAATAATTCCCATAATTACTCGATAAAATGAAATTCCTGAGGAAAATAATGCAACAAATTCTTTATCATTGGTCATTCGAGATATTACAAAACTTACAGAAAACATTATAGCAGGAAAAACTACATATACAAAAATCTGGGGTACGGAATAAATAATGGCTAAATATAACAATCGCCTCGGCTGATGAGAATCTATTTTTAAATAATCGAGTAAATTAAAAGCTAAAAAAATAAACATTAATGTAATTAAAGAAAAGAAAAAAGCTTTTATGAAATCAAGAATTACATATTCGTCAATTTTTTTTAATCTTATAGTCATAAGTTTATAGTAAAGGATAGTAAAGGAATGAAGTAATTTTCAACAGGAATTCCATGAAAATAAGATAGAATACTAAAACTGATTGATACAGAAAGGGGAATGGTTAGATTATCGTCCAAGAATCCTTCAAGAGCAGTAAAAGAGAAAGTTTCTACTATTGCAGTGATGAGAGATGTAAATAAAGTAATAATCAATAAATTCTGAAAATTCGTTTTTTTGAGATAATTCGATTCATTAAAGAAATCTGTAAGATAAATAAATAATAAAATTACAATAAAGGAACTTAAAGTAAATGCAATAGTTCCTTCGAGAGTTTTCTGGTTAGCAAGTTTTCTTTTACCATAGAAAATTCCCACATAAGCAGCTATGGGATCACAAATCATAAGTGTGAGTAAGGAAATCACTATTACTTCCTTACTAAAAAAAATAAATAATAAAAAAATAGCATAAATATAAGAAATGCTTCCGTGAATTCGATGATATTCTGATTCTTTCATTAAAAAGCCAAAATTTTTAATAAAAAAAGAATTGAAAGTAGAAGAATTCAATCGGAGGATTTCTACAATTAGTAAAAACAACAAAGTAATAAAGATTAATAGAGAACCTATTTTTCTTGTAATTTCTGGTTCCTGGGGACTTATAAATTTAAAAACATCCAGATATAGTAATAAAGGAACAATTAATCCCAGCATATGCCATAATTTTCTTTTGAAATTAAATTTCTTCTCTAACAAAGAATAATTTTCCATATTCACTACCTGATTAATAAATAAATTTGATATTTCAATTAAATTTTAATATCTTTCTTTTAGGATTAAATCTTCATAGGTTTCTCGTTCACGGATGAGTTGTATTTCTCCCTTTTCTGTAATCAAAACCTCTGCTGCTCTTGGTCTACTATTATATTGAGAAGACATAACAAATCCATAAGCCCCTGATGCTGTAATAATAATATAATCATCTTGTTCTAATAGAGGTAATTTTCTATTTTTTGCAATATAGTCTCCTGATTCGCAGATAGGACCTACCACATCAGCGATTAGATGTTTGCCCTGCAATAGTTCTTGATAGTGAGTGAATTTTAATGGGAAAATTTCATGATGAGCATTATATAGAGTAGGACGAATTAAATCGTTCATTGCTGAATCCACTATATAGAAAAATTTATTATGACTTTTTTTTGTATAAAGTACTCTCGAAATCAAAATGCCTGAAAGCCCTACTATGCTTCTACCAGGTTCAATGAGTATTTGAAATTCGTTTTTAGGAAAATAACTTAATATGGTTTTTATAAATTCTTCTGGATCTGGTGGATTTTCGTCTTTATATCGTATTCCCAAACCGCCCCCAATGTCCAGGTATTCCAGTTTTTTATAATGATTAAAAATTTTTATAAATTCTTTTGATTTTTCTGCTGCTTCCAGACTTGAATGAATATCGGTAATCTGTGAACCTATATGATATCCTATTCCTTTAATATCCACATTTTTTAAGTTTAAACCCATTTCCAGCATACTTTTAAATTCATCAGCAGGTATTCCAAACTTGTTTTCCCGTAAACCGGTTGAAATATAAGGATGAGATTTTGGATCGATGTTAGGATTAATTCTAAAACTTACAGGTGCAATGGTCTGCATTTTTCCTGCAATATCATTAATTTTTAGTAATTCCTGATAGGATTCTACACTGAATAATAAAATTTTTTCTTCCAGAGCAAATTTAATTTCTTCTTCGCTTTTCCCAACGCCAGAAAAAACAATCTTATGAGTAGGTATACTGGCTTTTTTACATCGATAGAGTTCACCTCCGCTGACAATATCGGCACCTGCTCCAGTTTCTGAAATGATTTTAAGGATTGCAATATTGGAATTAGCTTTTACTGAATAACATAATAATACATTGTGATTTTGAATTCCTTTTTGATATTTAAAAATATTTTCTTTAATAATTTTTTCTGAATACACATAAACGGGTGTGGAAAAATCAAGGACAATTTTTCTTAAAGGGATTTCACAAAAAAGTAATTCATCATCATTGTATTCAAGTTCTGGGAAATGGTTCATACAATGAATGACCTTATTTTTTAAGGTATTCTTTTCGTATAGAGAATTTTTTTCTTACTAAAGAAACCAATTTATTGTTAAAACATATAATCCTAGAAGAGACTAATTATTCTTTTAAAATTATGTAGTATTTGTAAGTATAGGATTTTTTTATACTTTTAAGAAAAGAAAATTCCGGTTTTTCAGGCGATTGGATTTCTAAATTTGTAAGATTTAGAATTTGAGGGATAATAAATAATCTATCCTGGTTATCAAAAAGAGAGTTATGGATATATTTTCTTTTTCTGGCATAATCAGGAAGTCTATATAATTTGTTCTTACTTTTTCGATAAAAAAAACAACTGGATTGGTAAAAAATTGCTTTCCACATTCCGTTTTCTTTAAGTTCTACCATTGAAATTGAATAGCTGGAAATTTGATGAAATTTAAGATAATCTTCCATTTTTAATATGGGTCTGTCTGAATATAAAAAGGAATTTACTATTGATTCAAAGATATTTAAACTATAAAAATCTTTTTGAGTGGAAATAAAAAGAATTACATAGCGGTCTTCAATCTTTTTTATAAAATGTTTAATTATCAATGGATTCTCTTTGGATAGACTTATAGCTTTAAGTTTAAATTTAACGTTTGATTTTTCTGCTGATGTATAAAATTTTTGTTTCACTTCTTTAAGTTTTTTGAAATTATTAGTTTCTTTTAATTTTTTTTCAATTGAGGTATCTTTCCCTGAGATCATTCTTTCCCATAAGGGTTTTTCAGGTATCCATAAAATATAAAACATTGGGAAAAATTCAAGAGATTGATTATAGGAATTGTCAATTTCTAAATTCACAATGATAAATTCATCTTTATCTCTACCTTCTTTAAAGAAATATTTTTCTAATTCATCTATATAAATCTGTTTTAATTCTTCTGTAAGAAATTGCTGATTTTTAGTTCCAATCAATGCAATGTTTAAGTTATGGAAATCTCCTAAAAGATTTCCACCAGGAAAATAACTAATTTTATTTTCCTTTATAAATTTTTTTGTTATTTCATCAAAATTTTCTTTATAAAGAACAATTAAATTCCTTATAGAAGCCCATTCATTGATATAAAATCTTAAAGGAATGGATTTTACAAGCCAGTTATACAGTTTCATTTCCCTGAATAAAAGGACTGTATTTGTTCAAAAGCATTCAATACTCTTTTGCTAAGAGCATGTAAAATCTTTAAAGCCCATCGGGGATGAGATTTGAATACTTTTTCAAAATTTTCCGGAGAAAGAACAAGAATTTTACAGGGAGTTGCTGCGATTAATGTGGCAGAGCGTGGTTGTTCGTCCAGAATTGCCATTTCTCCAAAAATTTCTCCAGGTCCCAGTGTAGCTAAAACCTTATATTTTTTTGTTTTTTCTGATTTTTCTGTTACCACCACTTTACCAGAAATAATTAAATAGACATCCTGACCATATTCGCCTTCGCGAATAATAATTCTTTTTGGATCGTAAGTTTTACCATATTTAAAAAAAAGTTCATTGGTTAATGACTGTTCACCTTCAAAACCAAATTTAATTAAATCATAATCATCGTTTGATATTTTCATAATCTTCCTCTTATGTGGGTAATTCTTTAATTTTTTGATTCGCCATTCTTAAAATGTTGCTCAGGTCTCTAATTACCTTTAGAGATACTCCCATATTGCTTATCAGGATTTTTTCAAAATTGACTTTGTTAAAAACTAAAATTTCTGAATCTGTTAGGGCTTCTGCTTCTGTAATTCTTTTTCTTAAATGGTAAATTTCTAAGATTCCAAAAAAATCACCCTGTTTATAGATAAATTCTTCTTTTACAATAGGTGTGAATTTTTTTCTTAGTACTACACTACCGGTAAGTATATAATAAACTCTTGCATCTTCTATAAGAGTATTTTCTATAAAAATTTTTTCTCCTTTTGCATATTTTACCGTAGAACTAAGTTTTTTTAAAATTTCTAAATTGATTTCAATGCTCATATTTTTTTCCTCAATGACTATATCTATTCATCTACTTATAATATCGAATCTTTTTTATAAAAAAAGAATTTTACAGATAAAATATCTAAAAATTATGACTTTTGAAATCAAAATTTGGTTTCTAGAAGGGTTTTTAAAATGAAAAAAAAATATCCGAGCTTTGATAATTGTTATAACGCTATACCCTCTCTTCCGGTTTTTGAGAATTTTGATACTTTATGGGATGAATTGATCCTCAATATTAAAAAAAGACCACTGGAACCTGTAACAAAGCTAAAATTTAAGAAAACTTTTGCAAAAGAAACTCTTTATGAAATTCAGATTAAAGGACATTCAGATTTACCAATTCATGGATTTTTAAATATCCCCAGAAGAATTAGTAAAGTTCCTGTAGTTTTAACTTTATCTGATTATTGGGAAGACCTGGAAAATTTAGAAAATATAACCGTATTTTTGTCCCACAAAGGAATTGCACACCTGCATATTTATTTGTTTAATAAGAAGCAGGCACTGGAATATCAGAAAAACCAGATGTCTTCAAATAAAAAAGACACTTTTTCATTTCCTCCTTTATTTCTGGAAACATTTCAAAAAAACCCAAAGGATGATTATAGTATTTTTTTAATCCTTGATATTATTAGAGCCATTGATTTTGTTCGATTAAATAAAAATTTGAGACATGATAGGCTGGGAATTCTGGGTAGAGGACTGGGTGCGAATCTTGGAATTTTTGCAGCTGCATTTCGTCCAGAATCTGTAAAAGCTTTAGCTCTCGAAAGACCTTCATTGTGCTGGATTGAATCATTCCTTGAATATAGCGAATCTCAAATTGCAAAGGAATATCATCGAATTTTAAAATCAAGAGTCTTTAAAGAAAAAAAAGGGAAATTATTGAATGAGCCTTTATATGTTGTGGATAAAATTAAGATTCCTGTTATGATGAGTATTCAGATGGATGATCCTATTCATCCTGCATATCCAGCTTTTGGTTTTTTTAATCTTTTAAAATGTGAAAAATCTATGCAAATTTTTACCGAAGATTCAAGACAGGATCAAATAAAAATAGAAAGAGAAAAAAATTTAAAATTTTTAATAGAAGTTTTACTAAATGAATGAGATTTAATATAAAAAGGTTTATATTGAAATAATCAATACAAAAATTTCTTTACAATCTAATTGATTAAATTTATTTAGTTTTCATATTATTTTAGGGAATTAACTATGAGCGAAGAAATGCAACATCTGGAAGATACAAAAGAAGAAAACAAAGCAAATATAAAAGAAATTAAATCACAGCCCCGTATTAGTCGCTTTAAAAGAAAACCTCTCGATACACGAGGTCTCGAAATAGATTATAGAAAGCCAGAAATTTTACAGAGATTTATTTCTAAAACCGGTAAAATATTACCGAGAAGATTAACAGGAGCAACTGCCAAAGTACAAAGAAAAATTAAAAAAGAAATAAAACGAGCTAGAATGGCTAATTTATTACCTTTTACAAAAAGATAAAGAATTTTATTTGCTTTTTAGAGAGAGAGTATTATTTATAAAAATAATAATCCAGCAGGTAAGAATTATGAACCCCATGCAAATTATCTCTGTGCTCCAGGGAGATCAACAAGAATATCTGGAGTTACTTTACGAAAAATACTTGAAAAGTCCAGAAAGTATACCAGAAGATTGGAAACAATTATTTGATTCCCTCGAAAGAAGGGAAAAATCCGTATCCTTAATAGTTGATAAAACCTTTCAACCAGAAGATATTCCTTATGAAATTTCTTCTAGTGATTTAAATCTAAAAGTTCATAAATTAATTCAGGATTACAGAAGACAGGGACATTATGTTGCCAGCACTGATCCGCTGGAGATGAGAAAATTTGATTTAGAAGAATTCTTCAATCTAGCAAAATATGAAATTCAAAAAGAGGATCTGGATAAATTAGTTACAATAGATTTAGGAAAAGGAAAAATTACAGATAAGGTTTCTAATATCATTAAGTTTATGGAACAAACCTATTGTTCTACCATTGGATTTGAATTCTTTTATATTAGAGATGAAAAAAAAAGAAATTGGATCATTCAAAATGTTGAAACAGGTACATTTTTTGACCTTCCTTCTGCAGAAGAAGTTTTAAATATTTACAAAAAATTATTCAGTGCAGAATATTTTGAAAAATTTTTGGCTATAAAATTTCCAGGTAAAAAAAGATTTTCCCTTGAAGGTTCCGAAAGTTTAATACCTGGCTTGATAACTCTTGTTGAAGAATCAGCAAATTACAATGTTGAACAAATTGTATTAGGAATGGCACATAGAGGAAGACTGAATGTTCTTGCTAATGTTTTAGGAAAAGATGCTGCATTGATTTTTAGCGAATTCAATGAAAATATTTCTGAAGAAATAGGAATGGGAGATGTAAAATATCACCTTGGATATTCAACAGATTATGTAACGAAGCAAAATAGAAGTATTCATTTAAGTTTGGCATTTAATCCTTCGCATTTAGAAGTAATTAATCCAGTAGTTATGGGTTCTGTTCGTGCAAGACAAAGAAAAACAAAAGATTTGTATAAAAATAAAGTTATGGGAGTTTTAATCCATGGTGATTCTGCGATTTGTGGACAGGGAATTAATTATGAAATGATTAATATGGCAAATTTACAGGGATATAGTGTTGAAGGTATAATCCATATAGTAATTAATAATCAAATTGGTTTTACAACCTTACCCAGTGATTATCATTCTATGACCTATGTTACCGATATATCCAAATTACTTCAATCGCCCATTCTACATGTTAATGGTGATGATCCCATTGCTCTCTATAAGGCAATTCAGTTAGCTGTAAAATGGAGAAATGAATTTAAAACAGATATATTTATTGATATAATCTCTTTCAGAAGATGGGGGCATAATGAAACAGATGAGCCCACTTTTACTCAGCCCAAAATGTATCAAATTATTAAAAAACATCCGGGGACTTTTGCTAAATTCGAAAATAAAATTGCAAAGAAAATTTTTGATTTATCTATTTTAGAAAAAGTAAAAAATGAATATATTGATTATTTGAATCAGTCTCTAAAACGATATGAAAATGAGAATATAAAAGCCTATATTCAAACTTTAACAGATCAGTGGAAAGGGCTAAAAAAAATTGATTTAGAAAATGATCCAGATACAAGTATAAGTGAGGAAACTTTAAAGAAAATCACGGAAAGAATTACTACCGTACCTGAGAATTTTACATTGCATCCAAAATTAGCAAGACTTTTCAGCGAAAGAAAAGAAATGATTTTTGAAAATGATAAAAGAAAAATAGATTGGGGAATGGCAGAAACCCTTTCTTTTGGAAGTTTGATTTTTGAAGGTTTTCCTATTCGAATTTCTGGTCAAGATTCTAAACGCGGAACATTCAGTCATCGTCATGCAGCGGTAAATGATTATAATACAGGTGAAGAATATATTCCATTAAAACATCTAGTGCCCAATCAGGTAGAATTTGAAATTTATAACAGTCTTCTTTCAGAAGAGGCTGTGCTCGCGTTCGAATTTGGTTATTCCCTTGCTGACCCAAATACTCTTGTAATCTGGGAAGCTCAATTTGGTGATTTTGCAAATGGTGCCCAAGTAATTATTGATCAATTTATTACTAGTTCAGAAGCCAAATGGCAGAGAATGTCAGGATTGGTAATGTTATTACCTCACGGATATGAAGGTCAGGGACCAGAACATTCCAGTGCTCGTCTGGAAAGATATTTACAACTTTGCAGTCAACATAATATACAGGTCATCTATCCAACTACTCCTGCTCAGATTTTCCACAGTTTACGAAGACAATTAAAAAGGAATTATAGAAAACCTCTGATTGTTATGTCTCCCAAGTCTTTATTGCGTCATCCTGAATGTGTATCCAGTTTATCTGAATTAACCTCAGGAAAGTTCAGGCAGATCATAGAAGAAACTGATGAAGATATATTACCAGAAAATGTTCAGAAGCTTTTATTCTGTACCGGAAAAATCTATTATGAATTAAGAGAATATCGGCGAAGTCAAAAAATTAAAAATATTGCCATTATAAGAGTTGAGGAACTTTATCCATTTCCAGCCGAGCAAATAATGAAAATTTTAGAAATTTATCCCTATGTAAAAGAATATGCATGGGTTCAAGAAGAACCAAGAAATCAAGGAGCATGGATTTATATGGAAAATCATCTGGGTCATATCACTCCGAAAAAATTAAACTATTATGGTAGAGTAGCATCACCAAGTCCTGCTACAGGATATTATAAAGTTCACCTCAAAGAACAAGAAATGATTATTAAAGAAAGTTTAAAAATTTAATTATAAAATTTTTTAAGGAAATATTATGGCTAAAGAAATAAAAGTTCCTTCAATGGGTGAATCCATAACAGAAGCTACCATTGCGGGCTGGCAAAAAAAAGTAGGAGATAAAATTAAACAAGGGGAAGTATTGGTGGAGTTAGAATCAGATAAAGTAACAATGGAAGTACCAAGTCCCGAGGATGGAATCATTAAAGAAATTAAAAAAACAGCAGGTGAGGTAGTAAAAATAAATGAAGTCATAGCTATTATAGAAGAAGTAGATAGTAAACTTATTTCTTCCAGAGAAGAAAAAGTTTCTCCACCAGAAATATCTGAGGAAATACTACCTCCTTCAGTAAGAAGGCTAATCGAAGAAAATCAGATTGATCCTTCGAAAATAAAAGGTACGGGAAAAAATGGTCAGATTACTAAAGAAGATGTGATTTTATATCTGGAAAAGCAAAATGAAATTTCAAAAAAGCAAAAAGAAGAACCAAAAAAAGAAGTAAAAGTAATTTCTTCTGAAAAGCCAGAATCCGAGAAGCCTGAGAGAAAAACTCGCGAAGAAATTGTTCCTATGAGTAAACTTCGTCAGAGAATTGCCGAAAGATTAGTGGAAGCACAACATACAGCTGCTATTCTTACTACTTTTAACGAAGCAGATATGTCTAAAATTATGGAATATCGGCAAAAATATAATGATATCTTTCAAAAGAAATACAATATTAAGTTAGGATTTATGTCTTTCTTTGTAAAAGCATGTGTACAGGCATTAAAAGAATTTCCCGCTGTCAATGCGGAAATACGAGACAGTAATATTATATATAAATACTACTATGACATTGGTGTGGCAGTAGGTGGGCCAAGAGGTCTGGTGGTTCCGGTAGTGAGAGATGCTGATAAATTGACTTTTGCAGAGATCGAATTAGAAATAGCGCGATTAGCAGATAAAGTGAAAAACGGAACCATCTCCCTCGAAGAATTATCAGGAGGTACCTTTACAATTTCCAATGGAGGAATTTACGGCTCTATGATGTCCACCCCTATTTTGAATCCACCTCAGGTAGGGATTCTGGGAATGCATAATATTGTAAAAAGAGCAGTTGTAGTAAATGATGAAATTGTAATTCGACCAATGATGTATTTGGCTCTTTCCTATGATCATAGAATTATCGATGGTAAAGAGGCAGTGAGTTTCCTTGTAAGAGTTAAAGAATGTGTAGAAAATCCCGAAAGATTAATGTTTGAAGTGTAGGAATTTTTTATGATGGAAAAGTATGATGTAATTATTATTGGTAGTGGTCCTGGCGGGTATGTTTGTGCAATTCGATGTTCACAGAACGGTTTAAAAACTGCAATTGTCGAAAAAAACGAAACTTTGGGGGGCACCTGTTTAAATGTGGGATGTATTCCATCCAAAGCTTTGCTAGATAGTTCTGAAAAATATTATCAGATATTTCATCAATTTAAAGAACATGGAATTGAAATTTTAAAAGTAGAATTAAATCTTAAAAAGATGATGGAAAGAAAAGACAGAGTTGTGAAGGAATTAACCGATGGTGTTTCATTTTTAATGAATAAAAATAAAATACAGGTTTTTAATGGTATAGGTCAAATTTATCATTATTCTCAGGATAATATACAGATCAAAGTTACTGGAAAAGAAGAAATTCTTTTAAATACAAAATACTGTGTAATTGCAACTGGCTCCCAGCCAATTTTGCCAGAAGACTTGGGACTAAATGTAAAAGTCGATGGCGATAAAATAATTCATTCTGATCATGGTATTGCACTTGAAAAGGTCCCCGAAAGTCTTTTAATTATAGGAGGAGGGGTAATTGGACTGGAACTCGGTTCTGTATGGAATCGTCTGGGTTCAGATGTAACAATTGTGGAGATATTACCTGATATCTTGATGAATCTGGATGCAAAAATAAGGCAAATTGCAAGAAGAGCATTGGAAAAAGAGGGTCTAAAATTTTTATTGGAACATAAGGTAGTAGATATTCAGCCAGGAACTCATAAAGTAAAGGTTAAAATTGAAAATTCTGCAACACAGATTTTAGAAAAAGAAGTAGAAAAAGTATTAGTAGCTGTGGGTAGAAAACCCTATACTGAGGGTCTTAACCTTGAAGCAATAGGAATCGAAAAAACAGAAAGAGGAAGAATTAAAGTAAATAAAAATTTAGAAACGAATCTGAAAAACATTTTTGCCATAGGTGATGTTATAGAAGGTCCAATGCTGGCACATAAGGCAGAGGAAGAAGGAATTATGGTAGCCAATTTAATGGCAGGAAAATATGGACATGTGAATTATGAATTATGTCCCTATGTAGTGTATACAAATCCAGAGATAGCTTGGGTGGGTAAAAGTGAAGAACAACTTCAAAAAGAAAATCGAGAATATAATGTAGGGACTTTTTTATTTAGAGCTAATGGAAGAGCCAAAGGAATGGGAGAAGTAGAGGGTCAGGTAAAAATTATAGCTGATAAAAAAACAGATAAAATACTGGGAGTATCTATTGTAGGTCCTTATGCATCTGAACTCTTAGGAGAAGCCATTATTGCAATGGAATTTGGAGGTTCGGCTGAAGATCTGGGCAGATCCTTTCATTCGCATCCCAATTTAATTGAAGCCATAAAAGAAGCAGCCCTTGATGTAAATAAAGAGGCCATTCATAAATAATTTTTCTAAGATTGAAAGATGAAGAAAACCACTTAAAGATTTTATAAAAATACAGGGTTGAAAAACAAATTTTTTAAAATATAAAATCCAAATTTAAACTCCCAATATTCCAACATTATAGAAAAAAATTTAAAAGACATGTTTTCATAAAAATCCATCCTGTTTTCAGTTAAAATTTACAAATAGTGATTCCTACAATGAGGCAAATTTCATAAAAATTTTTTCAAAATTTATGCATATATACAAAAAAGTTGACAATTATCTTTTTTTTATATATCTAAAATAGAGAAGGAGTAAAAATATGAAAAGTAAATATATGTTTTTCATTTTTTCTGTGTTTTTATTTATGATTTCATTGGTTATAGTGTATGAGAAACAAAGTGAAATTAGAGAGAAGAAGCCAGGGATAAATTCGATGGTGTATTTTATAGAGAATGTGGGGCAGGTAGAGGGAAGTATAAAATATTACGAGAAAGGTCCGAAGAGGTCAATGTATTTTACAGAGGAGGGGGTGTATATATCCATAGGTAAGGAATTAATAAAGTTAAAAGCGGTAAATAGCTATAAAGGTAAGATAAGGGGAGAAGAGAAGTTAAGTGGGGTAGTGAATTATTTTATAGGGAATGATCCGAAGAAATGGTATAGGGGGATAAATACATTCAGGGAGGTAAAGTATGAAGGGATATATGAGGGAGTAGATGTAGTATTTTATAGGAAAGGGAGTGATATAGAATATGATGTAGTAGTAGATAGAGAGGTAGATGTGAGTAAGATAGAATTTGAATATGAAGGAGTGAAGAGGATAGGAGTCGATGATAGAGGGGATTTAGTAATTGAATTAGTAAGTGGGGATAAGATAGTGCAAAGGAAGCCATATGTGTATCAGGAGGTAAGAGGTAAAAAGGTCGAGATAGAGGGAAGATATGAAGTGAGAGAAAATAGATTTTCGTTTTGTATAAGGGAGTATGATAAAGAATATGCATTGGTAATAGACCCTGTGCTGGAATTTTCTACATATTTGGGGGGTATGAATTTTGATAATGGTAATGAAGTAGCCATAGATGGAAGTGGGAATATTGTTGTGGTGGGGAATACTAGTTCAACAGATTTTCCTACTCAGAATGCCTATGATAATACTCATAATGGTTCTGATGATGTATTTATTAAAAATTTAGCTTGCCATTACTCAGTGTAACGAAATCTGGCTATGGAGTAGTAGTGAGTAATCCGCCTGGTATAGATTGTGGAACGCAATGTCAGTATAGATTTTATGAGAATACGAATGTGGTGTTGACGGCGATACCGGACATAGGATATCAGAGTGGATTGTGGGGAGGAAATTGTAGTATATGTGAATTATCGGAGAATTGTGCAATCAATATGGATGCAAGTAAATCCTGTTCTATAAGTTTTATTTCCGTAGTTCAGTCAACTGGTGAGAGTGGAAATAAAGAGATTGATCCCTTTTTATTGATTAAACCACCGAAGTTAAAGCCATTATGTTTTATAGCGACAGCGGCATATGGAAGTTATTTAGCCTCTGAAGTAGAGACATTGAGAGAATTTCGAGATCAGTATTTAATGAGGAGTGAAGTAGGTAGAGAGATAGTGAAGGTCTATTATCAATATTCGCCGGACATAGCAGAAGTGATAGCAGGGGATGAGTTATTAAGAGCCGCTGTACGGATTTTACTAACCCCAATAGTTTACAGTATACGATATCCCATAATGAGTATGGGTATGATGTTAATAGTGATTGTGGGTTTAATATGGATAAGGAAAACGAGAAAGTGGAGATAGATATAGACTGATAATCTTAAGTTTTATTACTCATATTTTTGTAGATAGATCAGTATAGATAATTTAAGAAAAGTTGGGAAAATAGAGAGAAGAAAGATTGAGTTAGTTTAAAAGAGTTGCCATCAAGGAAGATAACAGCGAATAAAATAATATCTAACATAACGGTAAATTTCCGCTCCATTTTCAGAAAAATATTTTCAATTTCATTTTTTAATTCAGAGACTTTAATATTTAGTTTGTTAAGGATAGTTTTTCAAGGTTGGCTAAGTCGTATTTGGTAGTGACCTCATTCATCAATTCCTGTTTAAGTTCAATTATTTTGATATTAATGTGTTCAATGGATTTTTTTTCGAAGGTATCGAGGGAGATTTCAAGGGCTTTTGCAACTATTTTAGCATTTTTTTTGCCGAGATTATCTTGTAGGATTTTGTAGATTTCAACAGATAAGAAAGGTATCAAAGAAAAGAAAACAGATGAGAGGAGAAAGTCAATAAACAAAGTATAAATAGTATAAAGCCAGTAGAGGCAAGAATTTAGAATTATATTGATTGTGGTAAGTAAGATATGATAAAATTTGAGAGTTTTTAAGAAATGGAGTATGGATAAAAAAATTTTTTTCAAAAATTTATGCTTTATATACAAAAAAAGTTGATAAACAAATAATTTTAGTATTTTATCGTATTGCTATAATATAAAAAAGATGGGAGGTTTTTTATTCAGTTTTAAATTCTTATATTACTCGGATTGGTAAGATTCGCGTTCATCTAAATGATGTATCTGTATTACAAAAAAACAAGAGGTATTTTCATTCAATCAAAAAACCATAATATCCAACTATTATAGTGCATGGGCAATCTTTCCCGATAAGTATAAAGAAATAATTTTATTTTAAAAAAATATATTGTATTTTTTTAAAATTCAATATAAGAATTGTTATTCTATGACCATAAAAGTTTGAAAAACTAAAACAAGAATTGTTATTCTCAAACTTCTGAATTTAAAATTTCACCCTTCCCTGTTTTTAGATCAAGAACTAGAATAGTTATTCCATAACCTAAAATTGCAAAATTTCAACAGAATTATTAAAAAAAGATTGACTTTTCATCAGAAATATTTTTTATATTCTATAATTTTGATAGAGATAGTAGGAAAGAAGTGAAGTTTTTTCTTGTACTTTTTTATCTCCTTTTATTGATGAATTGTGGAAAAAAAGATTCAGGCATTCAAATTGTCCATGTTTCTTTTTCTTCTACCCGATCCTTATTTGAAGAATATAATATTTATTTTAGAAATTTTTATAAAGAGAAATATGGTTATGATTTAGAGATACAAATGTCCTATGGTGGTTCTGGAAGTCAATCTCAAGCAATAATGAATGGATTAAAAGCAGATATAATTTCCTTAGCCCTCGAATTTGATGTAAATTCTATTTTGAAGAAAACGAATAAAATTAATAAAAACTGGAAATTCAAATTTCCTAATCATTCCTCTCCTTTAAGTTCCTGTATCGTGTTTCTCGTAAGAAAATCGAACCCTCTAAATATAAAAGATTGGGATGATTTAACCTCATCGAATCTTACAGTGATAACACCAAATCCCAAAATTTCTGGAGCTGCGAAATGGAATTATATGGCTATGTGGGGATTTTATTATTTAAAATACAGTAAAGAGGATGAAGAAATAAAAAAATTTATAAAATCTATTTATAGAAATGTCCCTATATCTGATTCAAGTTCTCGTTCAGCTTTATTAACTTTCATAGAAAGAAAGATAGGAGATGTATTAATTACATGGGAAAGTGATGCTTTACTTATTGTTAATAAATTGTACCCCCATCAATACGAAATTATTAGACCATCTATTAGTATCCAGACAGAAATACCTGTTACTATTGTGGATTCTGTAAGTAATGCGAAGGGCTCTTATGAATTTGCCAGAGAATATATAAAGAACCTTTATTCAGAAGAAGCACAGGAAATTATAGCCAGAAATTTCTTTAGACCAAGAAATGAAAAAGTATTAAATCAATACAGGCATTATTTCTCCGATATTTATCTTTTTAGGATAGAAGATATTTTTGGAAGCTGGGAAAATGCCTATGAGAAGTATTTTAGTGATGGAGGTATTTTTGATGAAATTTATAAAGAATAAATATCAAAAAGCAAATATTTTACCCGGCTTTCCATTAAGTTTTATTTATTCTTTATCATTTTTTAGTATAATTGTTTTAGCTCCTATTTCTCTTATTTTTATAAAAACTTTAAAATTGGATATTTTCACAATTATAGATATTATTTTTGCGCAGAGAGTCATAGAGGCTTTTAAAGTATCTTTCTTGGCTTCTTTTCTTGCTGCATTTATAAATCTAATTTTTGGATTCTTAACAGCCTGGAGTATAGAGAGATATAATTTTCCTTTTAAAAAAATTTTAGATAGTATTATAGATCTCCCTTTTGCCTTTCCTACAGCAGTGGCTGGAATCACTTTGAGTTCTTTGTATTCTCCCAATGGCTGGATGGGTAAGCTACTGGAACCTGCAGGGATACAAATTTCATATAATTTTATCGGAATTGTATTTACTTTAATTTTCGTAAGTTTCCCATTTTGTGTTAGAACCTTACAACCTGTAATTAATGGTCTCGATAAAGATATTGAAAAAGCGGCTGAATGTTTGGGAGCAAATTCCTACCAGATTTTTTTTAAAATCATTTTACCTGAATTATTACCCGGAATTATAACAGGATTTATTTTATCCTTTGCAAGATCTCTGGGTGAGTATGGTTCAGTAATTTTCATTTCCAGCAACTTACCTTACAAAACTGAAATTGTTCCTTTATTAATCAAAATTAAAATCGAACAATTTGATTTACAGGGAGCAGTTGTTATTTCTGCAATAATGTTATTGATAGCATTTTTTATATTACTGATTATCAATATTTTCCAGTTTTATCTATCAAAAAAATTGAACCTGGAGTAAATTATGTTAAACTATTTTATAAAAAAATATTATAAATCTACTTTCATTTTTCTTATTATAGGAATAGTATTTCTTTTTTTATTTTTATTTCTTATAGTTCCACTTATTTTTATTTTTTATAAAGCGTTTGAAAAAGGTATTCTCTTTTTTTGGATATCTCTTACTGAGCCCCTCGCTTTAAAAGCAATAGGTCTTACTTTGCAGGTTATATTATTAGTTGTACCTATTAACACAGTTTTTGGTTTATTTACTGCATGGTTGATTTCGAATTTTCAATTTAAAGGAAAATATATTTTTAAAGCCTTACTCGATATTCCTTTTTTAGTTTCTCCTATAATTGCGGGTGTAATGCTGGTATTTTTGTTTGCTGAGGAAGGGGGAATCTTTTCATTATTTTTGCAAAAGCTAAACTTCGAGGTCTTATTTGCTTTTCCTGGAATTGTAATAGCGACTCTATTTGTTACCGTTCCTTTTGTGGCAAGGACATTAATTCCTTTTATGGAATCTCAGGGAAATCAGGAGGAACAGGTAGCCCTTACTCTGGGAGCAAGTGGTATTCAAACTTTCATTTTTGTAACTCTTCCCAGGATTAAATGGGCTTTATTATCCGGAATTCTTTTAACTAGTGCCCGTTCCATAGGAGAATTTGGAGCAGTTTCTGTAGTTTCCGGTAATATTTTAGGAGTAACAGCTACTCTCACTTTATATATTGAGTATCTTTATGATGATTATAAGTTTACCTCAGCCTTTGTTCTTGCATCCATTATCAGTTTCATAGGAATTATAAATTTAATTATTAAAAATATTTTAGAAAATAGACAGAAGGTACAGGAAAATGACGATAGAATTGATTAACATATCCAAGTACTATGAAAAATTTCAGGTTTTAAATGAGATTAATTTAAAAATTCAAGAAGGAGAACTGGTAGCCTTACTGGGGCCTTCAGGTTCTGGAAAAACTACACTTTTAAAAATCATTGCCGGATTAGAAAAACCTGATGAAGGTAAAATTGTTTTTAATGGAGAAGATCATACTTTAAAAAAAATTGGGGATAGGCAAATTGGTTTTGTTTTTCAACATTATGCTTTATTTCGTCATATGACGGTTTTTGAAAACATTGCATTTGGATTAAAAGTAAAACCAAAAAAAATTCGTCCTTCCAAAGAAGAAATTAAAGAAAAAGTTCATAGTTTACTTAAACTCATAAAGATGGAAGAAATGGCAAATCGATATCCATCTCAGTTATCAGGGGGACAAAGACAAAGGGTAGCTCTTGCAAGAGCCCTTGCGATTGAACCCAGAATCTTATTACTGGATGAACCTTTTGGAGCACTGGATGCAAGGGTTCGTAAAGAATTGCGAAGATGGTTAAGAAGATTACATGATGAATATTCCATTACATCAATCTTTGTTACCCATGATCAGGAAGAAGCTCTGGATGTTGCTGATAAAGTTGTAATATTGAATCAGGGAAAAATTGAACAAATGGGTACTCCTGAAGAAGTGTATGAAAATCCTGCAAATCCATTTGTTTATAATTTTCTGGGTAATGTGAATCTCTTTCATGGAAGAATTCATAATGGGAAAATTCAAATTGGTTCAATAGTGTTTGATGCTCCAGAAACGATAAAAGATAAAACAGAAAATATTGTGAGTTATATACGACCCTATGATATTGAAGTTCAAATTGAAGCTGATGATCAAGACAATTTTATATCGGCAGAAATAATTTATATTCGTGCAATTGGTTCTATGGTTAGTCTAGAGCTAAATCGTCTTGATACTCACGAATACATAGAAGTTGAAATTAATAAAGATTTATATAAAAAACTTAATTTAAAGGAAAAGCAGAAAATTTATATTCGGCCTAAAAACTTTAAAGTTTTTATAAGTGATGATTATGTAATTTAAAAATAAACTCAGATTTAATGAAATTCACTCACTGTCTTTTCTAAAAGAAATTCAAACAATTAGATTGTTTTAAAAATTAATTTTTTAAATATATTGAAATGTGGTGCGAAGAAATATTCCTTTTTCTGGAAAGATCTCTGGAAACTACTGCACTATTTTTAAAAATGATTATCAAAAATCATTTGAATATTCATTTATTAAAAAAAAAGTTGCTAATAGATGAGCTTACCTGAAATAATTATTCCTAGAAAGCCAGAGATCATCAAGATAGAAAAGGATGTTGATTTTTTTTTAGTTTTTTCGTATATTGAAAAAAATTTTGATACCTGTTTTTTCCTGGAATCCCTTGGTGATCAATCTGTTCATTCAAGATATTCAGTAATAGGTTTTGATCCAGTATCTATAATTATCGGTGAAAAAAATCATATAAATTGGATTGATAAGAAAAATGAGAAGAAAATTGAAACGAAAAATTCTTATTATTATTTAGCTACCTGGTTTCCAATGAATATTTTGTCTCGAATTTATTCTGGCGGGCTTGTAGGGTACCTTGGTTATGATACAACTATGCTTTTTGAACCAAAATTAATTTTAAAACCTCATCCCGATTTTCCTTTATTTATGTTTGGATTGTATCTTGATGGATTAGTACTGGATAAGCTTACCGGAGAAATTTATTATTTTTATTACAAAGAAAATCGATTAAATATAGTACAAAAATTTATTAAATCTGTACTTACTCATAAACCGAAGAAGAATTATAATCTAAAAATAAAATATCTTCATCAAACAGTAGACAGAGAGCAACATAAAAAAATGGTAGAGGAAGTAAAGGAAGAAATCATAAAAGGAAATAGCTTTCAATGTCAGATTGGATTCCAGAAAAATTATGAAGTTATCAAGGGTGATTTAGTTTTATTTTATCAAAGATTAAGGGAAATTAATCCTTCTCCCCATATGTATTTTTTAAAGTTTCAGAATGAAAAATATATTATAGGAGCAAGTCCGGAATTAGTTTTTCGCTTAAGGAATGGAGAAATGGAAACTTTTCCTTTAGCAGGAACTATTCAGAGAGGGAAAGACGAAAAAGAGGATATCCTCCTTGCTAAAACACTTCTAAATGACCCGAAAGAAATTGCAGAACATAATATGCTTGTGGATTTACATAGGAATGATTTGGGTAGAGTGGCAAGGGCAGGCACAGTTAAGGTAAGACATTTAATGGATATAAAAAAATTCAGTCATGTACAGCATATTTCCAGTGAAGTCGTAGGTTTAATAAAAAAAAATTATACTATGTTTGATGGACTGTCAAGTGTTTTTCCTGCGGGGACTTTATCAGGAGCCCCCAAGATAGAATCAATGAAAATTATCGAAAGAATTGAAAATTCGCCGCGAGGTCCTTATGGTGGAGCTATAGGGCATTTTGGTTTTGATGGAAATTGTACCTTTGCTATTCCCATCAGGACTTTATTTGTATCAGAATCAAGGGCATTTGCGAGGGCATCAGGTGGTATTGTTTATGATTCCCATCCTGAAAAAGAATATATGGAAATTATAAGAAAGTTATCTGCAATAGAAAAGGCAATGGAGAATTTTCTCATATGAAAGTATTAATTATAGATAATTATGACTCTTTTACATATAATTTATACCAGTATACCCTTGAACTTTTAGAGGATACAAATACTATAGTGGAGGTTTATAGAAATGATGAAATTTCTCTATCCCAGATTCAGGTAAAAAAATACGATAAAATTATAATTTCTCCAGGTCCGGGTCATCCGGCTGATCCGGAGTATTTTGGGATATGTGCAGATATACTAGTGTATGTTTCAAAAAAAACTCCTACCTTGGGAGTTTGTTTAGGTATGCAGGGTATGGGAGTAGTATTTGGTGGAAAAGTAATAAAAGCAAAAGTACCTATGCACGGAAAAACTTCCCGAATCTGGCATGATGGAAAAGGAGTATTTAAAGATTTACCTCAGAATTTATCTGTTATGCGATATCACTCTTTGATTGTTGAGAAGAAAAGTTTGCCATTAGAATTGGAGATTACTTCAGAATCCCTGGATACGAATGAAATAATGGGATTAAGGCATAAAAAATATCCAATTGAAGGAATCCAATTCCACCCCGAATCCTTTGCAACTGAAGGAGGAATGCAGATGATAGCTAATTTTTTATTTTCATAGGTGGGAACATGATTAAAACAAACAATTTTGACTATAACATTTCAAAAATACCATATATCATTGCAGAGATAGGATTAAATCATAATGGTGATGAACGTTTAGCAATTCAAATGATAGAATCTGCACACAGAGCAGGTGCGCATGCTGTAAAATTTCAACTTTATCGGACAGAAGAATTTATTGAAAGAAGGGCTTCTTTACCATCAGCTGTAGAAGGTTCTCTTTTTGAATTTTTTAAGCAATTTGAACTTTCAGAAATATCTTGGCTAAAAATAAAAGAAGTTACTGATAAACTTAAAATTGATTTTTTCTGTTCAGTATTTGATAATCAATCTTTGATTTTTTATAAAGAAAAATTAAAAGTTGATTTTATAAAAGTTGCTTCCACAGATTTAAACAATTATTTATTACTGGATCAAATAAAAAAAATGAGCTTTCGCGTATTTCTATCTACTGGTGCATCAGAAGAAAGTGAAATTGAAGAAAATATAAAAAAATTTGGAAGTCCTTATGTTTTAATGCAATGTGTATCAAATTATCCATCACAACCAAGAGAATATAACTTAAGTTTACTTCCTTACTGGAAAGAAAAATACAATTGTAATGTAGGAGTTTCTGATCATTGTGTAGAAAATCATGTAGCACTTGCCAGTTATTTTTTTGGTGCAATTGCCTTAGAAAAACATTTTACCATTGATAAAAGTCTTCCGGGACCTGATCAATCCATATCTATTACACCATCAGAATTGAAAGAGTTAAAAGTTTATTATGAAACTTTCAGAGATATTTCGGGAGAACCAATAAAGACACCCACATCCGCTGAAGAAAATGCTCGGATTTCTGGAAGAAGATCTTTATATTATAGCAAGGATCTGGAAAAAGGAGAAATATTACAAATGGATCATATAATAGCATTAAGGCCTGGAGGGGGTATTCCTGTGCATCAATATGAATCTTTTATTAATAAAAAACTTAAGCGAAGTGTAAAGAAGGGAGATAAAATAAGCTATTATGATTTCGAGTAGGTGAACTATGAATTTACAAAAAAGCATAGAATTCTATAAAGAAGCCATACAATACTTACCTGCAGGAGTTAATAGTCCAGTAAGAGCTTTTTATCAAGTGGGAGGAAATCCAATTTATTTTATAAAAGGAAATGGTTGTTATCTCGAAGATGTTGATGGAAATATGTATATTGACTTTTGTAATTCCTGGGGACCTTTAATTCATGGTCATCGTCATCCAGAAGTTATTTTTGCTATTCAGGAACAAATTCAGAAAACATTAACTCTCGGAACACCACATCCTTTTGAAGTGGAATTAGCAAAGATGATAATTCATAAAGTTTCTAAGGATGTTCCCGGCATAGAAATGATACGATTTGTTAATTCTGGAACAGAAGCTGTAATGAGTGCTATTCGTTTAGCAAGAGGGCATACAAACCGTAATAAAATTGTAAAGTTTGAAGGTTGTTACCATGGACATTTTGATTCCTTATTAGTGAAGGCTGGTTCGGGACTTGCAACTTTTGGTCATCCCAGTTCAGCAGGAATTCCAGAAGCCTTGGCAAAGGAAACTGTGGTTCTTCCCCTCGATGATGAATTACTTGTAGAAAAGACTTTTAAAAAATTTGGAGACGATATTGCTGGTGTAATTATTGAACCTGTTCCTGCAAATAATGGATTATTATTGCAAAGAAAAGAATATCTTGAATTTTTAAGAAAGATCACCACACAATATGGAAGTCTTTTAATTTTTGATGAAATAATTTCGGGATTCAGAATTTCTTTTTCTGGAGCTTCGGGCTATTATAATATCCAACCAGATCTGATTACATATGGAAAAATTATAGGAGGGGGTATGCCAGTAGGAGCTTTTGCTGGAAAAAGAGAGATTCTGTCTAAAATATCTCCTCTTGGACCCGTATATCAGGCAGGGACATTAAGTGGAAATCCTATTGCTATGGCTGCAGGGATTGCTCAGTTAAGATTATTAACTGATGAAGTTTATCAGGATTTAGAAGAGAAGGGCAAATATCTGGAAGAAAATATAATTAAAATTTTTCATAAAAAATCTTTAAATTGGAAAATCATTCGTATTGCTTCAATTTTCTGGATTTATATGGATGAAGAAAAACCACCTCGAAGAGGGGATCAAATTCGTAAAGAATCAATGAACTTATATGCAAGATTTTTTCATCATTCTCTTTCGAAAGGGATTTATTTAGCTCCTTCTGGTTATGAGGTAGGTTTTTTAAGTGTACCTATGGGGAAAAAGGAAATAGACCATTTTTTAGAAGCAGTTGATTCTTTTCATGTTTAAATTATTTAAAAGATTGGAATTTTATATTGTTCTTCTTGGCGTTCTGGTAAATGTACAGATGCTCTGGTGGCTAATTTTTTTTGATCAAAATCAAAAGGAATATTTTCATCTTCTTGAACAATATGATCTTATCATTCTAAAAATCTTGGATCAAAAAGCATTAGAAAATGTACCAGAATATGTTTATTTCGATAAAACTCAAAAATCATATAAAGTTGATGAAGCCATTTCCTTACAAAGAAAAGAAAAATTAAAACGAAGGAGATTTATGTTATTTTCGGAAGCTTTTTTTTTCATTTCTGTTTTTATCATTATTTCTATTTTAATTTTAAAATTTTATTATAAACAAATACAATTGTTAAAGGAAAAAGATATTTTTTTGAATAGCTTCACTCATGAATTAAAAACACCAATAACAGCTATTAAATTAAATCTTCAAACTTTAAGGAAAAAAATTAACAACTCTAAACTTGTCCCTTTTATACAAACGAGTATTCATGAACTTGAAATTTTGAATAATAAAATATCAAAAATCCTATATAGTAAAGATTTAAAAATTGAGTTGAAAACCAGGGAAAATCTTGTAAACTTGAAAGAGATCTTACAGGTTATACAAAAAGAAATCAAAAATGAATTCAGCCATAAAAAGGTACATATTGATATTAAAAGTTCTATCAATATAGAATCTGTGGTAAAACTAAGAATTCCTTCTTCCTGGTTATATTTTGTATTAAAAGAAATTTTTACTAACTCAATGAAATATTCGGATAGTAATGTGGAAATAAAAATATATATAAATTTTATAAAAAAATTTTTTAAAGAATACGTATTAATCAAGATTCAGGATAATGGTTGGGGACTTCCGGAAAATTTTGTTCAGGATAAATTTTTTGCTTTTTCTATGGGTAGATTTCATATAAGTACAAATCACAGTGTTCTAGATGGTTCGGGACTTGGATTATATTATATTCAACAAATATTAAAAATTTCAGGGAGTAAAATGGAGATGAGAAATGTAAAAAAAGGTCTTGAAACTAATTTATTTATTTTAAAAAAATGAAAAAAAATATTACACATAGAGTTTTATTGATTGAAGATGAAGATGTTATTCGAAATACAATAAAGCTCAACTTAAAAGAGGAAAAATTAATAGTTGAGGATTATAAAAGTGTGGATGATTTTTTGGAACAAAGACCAGATTATTTAACCAACTTTAATTATGATTTGTGTCTAATAGATGTAATGTTGCCGGGTAAAAAAAATGGCCTTGAATTTGCGAAAGAGATCAAGGAATTTTCAAATATCCCCGTAATTCTTGTTACAGCCAGGGGTCGTCTGGAGCATAAATTAGAAGCTTTTGAGTATGGTATTGATGATTATATTACTAAACCATTTGAGCTGGAAGAATTAATTGCTCGTGTTAAGGTCAAACTTCGCATCAAAGCACCTGGATTAATCAAAATTGGAGAGTGTTATGTGGATTTGCAAAAAGGAGAAGTTCATAAGAAGAACAAAAAAATCCAGCTAACAGATAAGGAATTGGGTATTTTATTAATTCTATATCAAAATAAAAATCATCCCGTAGATAGAAATCAAATTTTGGATAAATTATGGATGGATAAATATCCTACCAATAGAACTATTGATAATTTTATTCTAAGATTAAGAAAAATTTTCGAAAAAGATCCTTCCCACCCAGAATATATTTTAACTTACTTTAAAAAAGGATATATGCTTTCTTTAAAAGAAAGAATCACGGAAAGAAGGAATAACCTATGAAAATCCTTAAAGCATTACAAAATGAAGATTTAGATTCAATTCCTTTCTGGTATATGAGACAGGCTGGAAGATACTTACCAGAGTATTTAGAAATCAAGGGAAATAAAAATTTTATAGAAATTTCAAGAGATGTCGAAATTGCAACTGAAATCTCATTACAACCTTATAAAAGATTCCAGATGGATGGAATTATTATGTTTGCTGATATTTTAACCCCCTTCTATTCAATACCCGTACCTCTTGAATTCTCTGAAAAACAGGGTCCAGTTTTACATTTTGATGTTTTTTCTAAGGAAGATAGAAAGAAAATTTTAGATTTTAATCCTGAAGAGCTAGTTTTTATAAGAGAAATTATAAGAAATTTACTAAACTTTATAAAAAAAACAAATAATGAAGTAACATTAATTGGTTTTGCTGGAGCACCCTTTACTTTGTTGAGTTATTTGGTGGAAAGAACTACATCTAGAAAGTTTGATCAAACAAAAGAATTTATTTATATTTTTCAGGATATATATAAAGAATTAATGGAATCTTTAACAGATTTAACTATTAAATATTTAAAATATCAAATTGATTCAGGAGTTCAAATTATACAGATATTTGATAGCTGGGGTGGAATATTAAGTCGAGAACATTTCAAAAAATTCAATTTTATTTATTTAAAGAAAATTATAAGTGAAATAAAGAAATATATTCCTGTGATTTTATTCATAGGTAATAATAGCCATTTAATTGATATTCTTGTAGATTTAGAACCTTCATGCATCAGTCTTGATTGGAGAGCAGATAATATTGATGAAATTCCTGAAAAAATAGGTATTCAGGGTAACCTTGATCCTCATGTTTTGCTGGGGAAGTCCTCTTTTGTAAAAGAAGAAACGTTAAGAGTTCTGGATAAATTTTCTAAACGAAAAAATTATATTTTTAACCTTGGGCATGGTATTCTACCCCGCACGCCTTTACATAATGTGGAAATTATGGTAAGGACAATCAAAGAATACAGAAAATTAAACAATTAATTCCAGTCCCTCATAAGCAATATGAATTTTTAAATCGTAGTTGCTGGATCCCCACTGGATCATATCTTTATATCTTTTTGCTTTCAAATAAACTTCTTCAAGAGTTTCATCGGAATAAGAGGGATCATGATGAAACAATACTAAATTTTTTACATTTGATTTAATAGCTAAATCTGTTGCTACAGAAGCAGAACTATGTCCCCAATCAATTTTCGTTAATTGCTCTTCAAATGTATATTGAGTATCAAAAATTAAAATATCAGCATCTTTAAAATATTCTATGTAGCGATCTATATTATCTATTTTTCCGGGTAGAAATTCGGCATCGCTTCCAAAAATTATAGTTTTATTTTTAACGGTATCTATAATTTTATATGAGTATGAACCCCCTGGATGTCTCATTCCTTTAGTAGTAATTTTTAATCCATAGACTTCAAAGAATTCTCCTTCTTTGTGCTGATAAAAATATTTTTTTGAATACATTTTATCAAAAGGGACTGGAAAATGTTCAAAATTATGTTGATAACGTAATCTTTTTTCTATATCTTCACTAACAGCATGAATATGAAATTGATTTCCTTCTATGTAGAAAGGAGTAAAAAAAGGTAATCCCTGAATATGGTCCCAGTGAGTATGAGTAAAAAGAATATGACATTCGCCTTGACCTGTTCTAAAGTTTTCATCTACCATAAGAACATTACCTAATTCACGAATACCTGTACCAGCATCAATAATAATTAAATCGTTATTGTCATTTCTAATTTCAAGACAGGTGGTATTCCCTCCATAAGTTCCAACCAGCGAATAAGGAAGAGAATTTAAAAAACTGTTGATGGAATCTTCATCAAGAATATCGCCTGGTTTAGCTAAGGTTAAAATTTTTTTTATTTTTTTTCGAATTATGTTGCCTTTTATAGGGGATGCAATAGAGCCTCTAACTCCCCAAAACTTTAACTTCATAAGCAATAAATTATTTCAATAAATAGGAGAGCAAGATAAAATTAAAAAAATGATCTTTCTTTATTTATTAAGATTTAAGTATTTTTTCCAATTTTTCTTTTGTTTCTTTTAAATGTAATTCATCTTTTCCAAACCCAGAAATAGCTCCATATTTTACAGCTTCTTCTTGAAAATTTTTATAATTTGAAATTAACATTACTGGTATATCTTTCACTATCTCTGTATTCTTAAGAATTTTTATAAAGTCAATTCCATCTAAATTATCAGCATCAAACTTTCTATTTACTAAAACCAGAGAATAAAGAGAAAAGTTTTCCTTTAATTTTTTTAAAGCTATATTAGCAAAGTCTACTTTCTCAATATCTGAACCAACAGATTGAACCAGTTGTGCGATCCTCATATGATCATGAAAACATTGTCCGACACTCATTACTACTTTTTTCATAAATATTAATAAAAAAATATTTATTTTATTTGAGTCAAGATTAAATTAGTTGTTTTGGAGATGTTTGAGGAGATTGTATTGGAATAACTATTTAATATAAATGTAATAGTGAGGAAATAGCAATTAAAATTAGCATTTGCTACCTTTGGTTTATGGGAATAAAAATTCATCTATAAGAAATATGTTGAGGAAAATTTATCTAAAATTCAATTGTTAATTGAATTTTATTAGTTAGTTTGGGTAATATTGTGAGAATTTTTATAGTTTACTG
>FWPU01003901.1_pt1 | contig 36114 bp, 34 predicted proteins | sample 2228361 | NCBI WGS metagenome assembly FWPU01 (sample SAMEA103939777, study PRJEB20133) | metagenome
CCGGCGGCGGGCGAGCGCCAGGAGGCCGCCCCAGATGCCGGCGGGCAGGAAGATGATGAGCAGCACCAGCAGCAGCCCGTAGATGGTCTCGGCCATCCCGATGAGCCGCACGCCGAAGACGATCCGGAGGTACTCGCTGAGCGCGATCGTCAGCGCGGTGCCCACGGTGGGGCCGAGCAGCGAGTACATGCCGCCCAGCACGACGGCGAACACGATGCGGAGCGAGACCCCGATGCCGGCCAGCGTCTCCGGGTTCACGTAGGTGATGTACTGCGTGTAGAGCACGCCGCCCAGGGCGGTGAGCGCGGCCGACAGGGCCGTGATGGCGAGCTTGAAGCGGGTGACGTGGATGCCGACCGAGGCCGCCGCCGTCTCGTCCTCGCCGATGGCCTCCATGGCCGCCCGCGCCATGGAGCGGTCCAGGCGCGCCCACACCCAGAGGCCGGCCAGCCAGATGACCAGCGCGCCGTAGTAGAACACCCGCTTGTCGGCGTACTGGATGGCCCACAGGCTGGCCGGGGTCTCGGCCCCCCGCAGCGTCAACCCCAGCGAGCCGCCCGTCCAGTCGCGCTCGGCGATGATCAGCAGCCGGACCACCTCGCCCACCGCCAGCGTGACCAGCGCGAAGTAGTGGCCCAGGATGCCGAAGCGCGAGCACGGGTAGCCGACCACCAGCGCCAGGGCCACGGCCAGGGCCACGCCGACCAGCGCGCCCAGCCAGGGCGTCAGGCCGTGGTGGTTCCAGAGCAGGGTCACGCTGTAGGCACCGACCCCCAGGAAGGCGCCGTGGCCCAGCGAGACCAGGCCGAAGCGCCCCATCAGGGACCAGGCCTGCCCGATGAAGGACCAGATGAAGATCTGGATGATCACGTGCAGCACGTACTGGCGCATGCCGCCCATGGGGATGGCCGGGGCCGCCACGATCAGGGCCAGCACGCCCAGCGCCAGCGCCCGGGCCATCAGCGCTCGCGCCGGGCCAGCAGCCCGCCGGGCCGGATGAACATCAGCACGATGAACAGCGCGAAGGCGATGACGTAGCCCATCTCGGTGGACCAGATGACGCCGCCCACCGAGATGATCTCGCTCAGGATGAAGGCGGCGATGAAGGCGCCCACCATGTTCCCCAGCCCGCCCAGCACGCAGATCATGAAGGTGATGGGCCCGAAGGCGGCCCCGAAGTGGGGGTGCACGGAGTACTGGATGGACAGCAGCACGGCGGCCAGCCCGGCCATGGCGCCGCCCACGGCCGAGGTGACCGTGTAGACGCGCTGGGGGCTGGCGCCCATCAGGGCCATGGCGCCCCGGTCCTGCGAGACCGCCCGGATGGCGGTGCCGATGAAGGTCCGGGTGAGGAACAGGTAGAGCCCGACCATGGCCAGGATGGCCAGGGTGAAGGCCACCAGGCGGGCGAAGGAGAGGAACATGCCCCCCACCTCGACGATGGGCAGGGCCAGCCGGACCGACCGGTGGTCGGTGGTCCACAGGAACGTGGCGAAGGACTGCAGGAAGAAGAGCAGGCCGCCGGTGGCCAGGAGCTGGTTGATGGGCGGGCTGCTGAGGATCGGGGTGATGATCAGCCAGTGCACGCCGATGCCGAGCGCGGCGCCCAGCGCCAGCCCGGCCACCCCCGCCAGCCACACCGGCCAGCCGTGGACCATGACCAGGAAGTAGACCAGGTACATGCACAGCATGACCAGGTCCACGTAGGCGATCCAGACGATGTCCAGCACGCCGAAGATGAGGTTGAGGCCCAGGGCCAGCAGGGCCAGGACGCCGCCCAGGAGCAGGCCGTTGATGGCCGCCTCGGCCAGGAAGATGGGGTCGATCACAGGCCCACGTACGCCTGGCGGACGAAGTCCTGCTCGCCGAGCTCGTCGGCCCGGCCCTCCATGCGGATGCGGCCGACCTCGAGCAGGTACGCCCGGTCCACGAGCTTGAGGACCTGCCGAACGTTCTGCTCCACGACCAGGATGGTGTAGCCCTCCTCGCGCACGCGCCGGATCAGGTCGAACAGGCGCAGCACCATGACCGGGGCCAGGCCCATGGAGGGCTCGTCCAGCAGGATGAGCCGGGGCCGCGACATGAGGGCCCGGCCGATGGCCAGCATCTGCTGCTCCCCGCCGCTGAGGCTGCCGGCGCGCTGCTGCCGCCGCTCGTGCAGCACCGGGAACAGGGCGAAGACCCGCTCCAGGCTCTCGGCGTAGTGCCGGCGGGCCGCGGGCAGGAAGGCGCCCATCTTGAGGTTGTCGAGCACGGTGAGGGTGGGGAAGAGCCGCCGCCCCTCCGGGACGTGGGCGATGCCGTGGGCGACGATGTCGTGGGCGGGGCGGCCGGTCAGCCTCTGGCCCTCGAAGACCAGGTCACCGGTCCGGGGCACGATGACGCCCGAGATCACGCGCAGGAGCGTCGTCTTGCCGGCCCCGTTGGGGCCCACCACGGCCACCGCCTCGCCCCGCGTCACCTGGAGGCTGACCTGCCACAGGGCCGTGAAGTGGCCGTAGCCGGCGGTGACGTCGCGGAGGGTCAGCATCGCTACTCGAGCGCGATCCGCTCGCCCAGGTAGGCCTCGACCACCCGCGGGTCGTCGGCCACCTCGCGCGGCTTGCCCTCGGCGATCTTCTCGCCGTGGTCCAGCACCACCACCCGGTCCACGACCCGCATCAGGGTGGCCATGATGTGCTCGACCCACACGATGGTGATCCCCAGCTCTCCCCGCACCCGCCGCAGCATGTCGGCCGCGCTCGCCATCTCGGCCGGGTCCAGGCCGCCCAGCGTCTCGTCGGCCAGCAGCAGGCGGGGGCCGGTGGCCAGCGCGCGGGCCAGCTCGAGCTTCTTGAGCCCGCCGGCCCCCAGCAGGCCGGGCGAGGCGCCGGCGTCGGTGGGCAGCCCGACCAGCCCCAGGACCTCGCGCGCCCGCTGCCGGGCCTCGGCGTCGGTCATGCGCCGGCCGGCCCCGTAGTGCGCGGCCACGGCCACGTTGTCGAGGATGGAGAGCTTCCGGAACGGGCGCGGGATCTGGAAGGTGCGGGCGATGCCCCGGTGGCAGATGGCGTCGGGCGTGAGCCCCGACACCTCCTGGCCCTGGAAGCGGACCGAGCCGGCCGTGGGGGTCAGGGCGCCCGAGATGCAGTTGAAGCAGGTGGTCTTGCCGGAGCCGTTGGGCCCGATGAGTCCCAGGATCTCGCCCTCCCGGACCTCGAAGGAGACGGCGTTGAGGGCCGTGAAGCCGCCGAAGCGCTTGGTGAGCCTGTCGATCGTCAGCATCGCGGAGCCCCGCGCCGGCCGATCCCGGAGGCGACGCGGTCAGAGGGAGGCAGGCCCCCCCTCTGACCGGCGGAGTCCCTGCCTAGCGCAGGGCAAACGGCGAGGAGGACGGCAGCGGCAGGATGGGCTCGCCGCTGGCGACCACCGGCGGGTAGACGTGCTTGAACCGGCCGTCCTGCACCTGGAAGACGGCGGCGATGGCCCGGGCGTTCTGGCCGGCCATCGGATGTCCCTCGGGGTGGAACTTCACCCCGTACCCCTGCATGGTCCCGCCCTCCGGGATGTCCGTCTCCCGGGCGGCCCGGGCCAGCGCGTCGGCGGACCAGCCGCCGTGCTTCTTGATGGCCCGCGGCACGACGTCGTCGTGCAGGACCCAGATGTTGTTGAAGCCCATCGAGACGTGGGGGGCGATGGCCTCCACGGGGATGTTGGGCTCGAACGCCTTGTACCGCTTCACCATCTCCTGCGTCAGCTCGGCCACCCCGGGCTTGAGCTTCCTGGGGTCCACGAGCTGGGAGGCGGGCGGGTCCACGGTGTGGAAGCCCTCCACCTCGTTGCCGAAGGCCTCGCGCAGCTTGTCGAGCTGGCTGTGGCCGGCCCCGTGGCCGACGTAGGCCCGCATGCGGAGCCCCTGCTCCTTGGCCTGGCGCAGGAAGAGCGCGATGTCGGGGTTGTAGCCGGTGTGGAAGAGGACGTCCGGCCGCGAGGCGCGCAGCTTGGTGACCAGCGAGGACAGGTCGGGCGCCTGGGCCGAGTAGCCCTCCTTCAGGACCAGCTGCATGCCCTGCTTCCTGGCCTCCGCCTCGTTGGAGGAGGCCACGCCGGTGCCGTACGGGCCGTCCTCGTAGATGATGGCCACCCGGAGGTCTCTGGGCGCCTTCTTGAACCGCTCCTGGGAGTAGTGGGCGATGTACTGGACCGAGGCCTGCCCGAACAGGCCGCTGTTGGTCTGCGGGCGGAAGACGTAGTGGAGGTTGCGGTCCTTCACCACGGCGTCGGCGATGGCGGTGGTGATCCAGAGGAAGCGCTTCTGGCGGTCCACCTTCTCGGCCAGCGGGACGGCATGGGCCGAGGAGTAGATGCCGGCCAGGATGTCCACCTTCTCGACGTTGAGCAGCCGCTCGGCCTCGTTGATGGCCGCCTCGGTCTTGGACTGGCTGTCGCCGTCCACCTGCACGACCCTGTGCTTGCCCAGCACGCCGCCCCGCTCGTTGACGTAGTCGATGATCATCTTGGCGCCGCGCCAGCAGTTGAGGGAGCCGGCGGCCGAGAACGGCCCGGAGTGGTCGTAGAGGAGGCCGATCTTGATCGTCTGGCTCTGGGCGTGGCCGCGCCGCACCCAGGGGCCGAGGCCGGCGGCGGCGCCGGCCGCCGCGCCGGTCAGGAAGCGCCGACGTGTCAGTGCACCCATTGGATGATCCTCCCGTACGGCGAGGAGACGTAAAGTGGCGGTACCCTAGCACGGCGTCGCCTCAGCGTCCACTGGGGCCCGGCCGGGGCCGCCGGGCGGCCGGCCTAGCGCAGGCGGTAGAGGGGCGCCAGGGCCCGGAACGTCTCCAGCGCGGCCGCCCGCAGCTCGCTCTCGCTCCACTGGGCCGCCTCGGCGGCCGGCACCGCGCGCCCCAGCACGAGCTGGCCGTCCCGCACGCGGGTCAGCTCGTCGCCCAGGGCGGTGAGGGCCTCGGGGCCGAGGTCGGCCAGCGCCGCCGCCGGCTGCTCGTCGTGCTCGTTCTTGAACCAGGCCAGGCCGGGCACCCGGCGCAGGACGGGCCCCAGCTGGGGCGCGCTCTTCTTCCAGGCCGCCGCCCAGCGCTTCTTGTCGGCGTGCTCGGGCCCCACCTCGAACAGGAAGCGCACGCAGTGCCGGGAGACGGCCACCTTGAAGTGCGGGTGCTTCTTGTACCCCCGCGGGTCGCCGGCGAACGCCACCCAGGTGTCGTCGGGGGGGTTGACCGTGCGCCGGGCGTGGCGGGCCACGTGGGCGAAGACGTCCTCCCCGGCGGTCCGCTGGATCTCGGGCGCCAGGCGGCTGCCCAGCGCCTCCAGCTTGGGCCGCACGCGGCTCCGGATCTCCTGCATGCGCGCCTGGAACCCCTTCGCCTCGAAGACCTTGAAGTCGGCGGCGGTGAAGCCGGGTGAGGGCATGGGCGCCTCCTCACACCTCGAGCAGGGGAAGCGTGATCCGGGACGGGTGGGCCGCGTCGTGGTGGATCGTGTTGAGCGCCACGCGCGTGACCCCGCTGGCCCAGAGCGCCTCGCCGGTGTTGGGGTTGACGTCGAAGCGCGGATAGTTGGACGACGACACGTCGAGCCGGATGCGGTGGCCGGCCGCGAAGACGTTGGCGGTCGGGTAGAGCGGGAAGGAGACCTCGTACACGCGGCCGGGCTCGAGCAGCTCGGCCTGGCCCCCGTTGCGGTACCGCAGCCGGAGGATGGAGTCGCTGACGTTCATGGCGAAGCCGTGGGGCCAGTCCGCGCCCGGCGGATAGACGTCCACCAGCTTGGCCGTGATGTCGGTGTCGGGCGCGTCGGACGAGACCCAGAGGGTGACCGTGACGGGGCCGGTGACCTCCACCTCGCGGGGCAGCGGCTCCGTCTGCCAGACCAGCACGTCGGGGCGGGCGGCCAGCGGCAGCCAGGGCGGCGCGCAGCCGAAGAAGCGCGGGTCCTCGCGCTGGTCGAAGGCCCCGGGAATCCCGATGATGTCCCGCTCGCGCTCCTCGACGGGAATCTCCGGCGCCCCGGCGGGGCGGGGCATGAGCCCGACCAGCGAGGACCTGTTGCCGCCGATGGTGGGCACCGGCCGCCGGGGGTCGAACAGGAAGCGGCTGGCCGCCCCGGCGCGGTCGGGGCGGCGGGTGGCCAGCAGGCCGCCCGGGTGCAGGTAGAAGTCGGTGAGGCGGGCGCGGCGCAGCGGCCACTCGCGCTCCTGGCGCCAGCGGCCGCCGTGCTCCAGGCGCCCCTCGGCCGTGCGGCGCCCGGAGCCTCCGCCCATCACGAACAGCCGCAGCGGGGCCTCCGGCCGGCCCTCCCGGGAGCGCCCCAGGGCGCGGTCGAAGAAGGCCAGCCGCTCCTCGTTGTGCTCGATGGCGGCCGCGGGCCCGAAGTCCACGTCGCCGGCGAAGCTCTGGCCCAGCGGCTGCACGCCGTGGGTCCAGGGCCCCATGATGGCCGTCACCGGCCCGCGCTTGCGCGCCGACAGCCCCACGAAGTTCTCCAGGTTCGCCCGGGTGTACGAGTCGTACCAGCCGGACAGGAGCACCACCGGGCAGTCGGGGATGCGGTCCCAGTGCCGGGCGATGTCGAAGCCGGGCTGGGCCCAGAAGGGCCCGTCGTCGCCCTGGGTGGCCAGGGCCAGGGCCCAGGCCTCGTAGGCCGGGATCAGCGCCAGCGGGGACTGCCCGGGCTTGAGCGGCATGCGCGCGAGCCAGTCGCGCACGTTGACGGCGCCCAGCGCGCGCTCCACCGCCGGGTCGGCCCTGGCCTCCCGCGACTTGGCGCCCTGCCAGAAGGCCCAGCACAGGAAGCGCATCTCGAAGGCGCCGTTGTGGCGGACGGTGGAGGTCCGCGCGCTGGCGCCGGCCTCGTCCACCCACATGGCGGCCAGGTGCGGCGGCGCCTGGGTGGCCGCCGCCAGCTGCGTCCAGCCCGCGTAGGACAGGCCCATCGTCGCCACCCGCCCGTCGCACCAGGGCTGGCGGGCGATCCACTCGATGGTGTCGTACCCGTCGGCAGGCTCCTGGGCCAGGAAGCCGAACGTCCCCTCGGAGCGGTAGCGGCCGCGGACGTCCTGGATGACGACCACGTAGCCGCGCTCGGCGTACCAGAGGCCGTTCAGCTCGACGCGCTCGCGGTCGTCCTTCGAGTACGGCGTGCGCTCGAGCAGCGCCGGCAGCGGCTCGGCCAGGGGCGCGCCGTCGCGGGCCGGGCGGTAGACGTCGGCGGCCAGGGGCACGCCGTCGCGCATGGGGATCATGACGTTCTTGGCGACGATGACCTCGTACTGGGGCTTGGTGGGCACGGGCCTCCTCAGCGGGCGCGGTCGAGCCGGACAGCGCGATGTGAGATTATCGCCACGACGCCGCGCACGAACCTCCTTCCGGGCCGCGTACGGCCGGTGAAGCGGGGCTAGTCTAATCGCGGCGGTGGCGGCGTTCAACCGCCGCGGGGAGGAGATTGCGATGAGCGACGGAGGGGAGTGGTTCCACAGGCTGCACGAGGGCGGCATCCTGCGCGAGCTGGCCCCCGGCGTCACCGCCCGCGTGTTCCCGGGCGTCCACGCGATGCTGTCGGTGGTCACGCTCGAGCCCCACTCGACGTCGCCGGTGCACGCGCATCCCAACGAGCAGTGGGGCGTGTGCCTGGAAGGGGAGTGGATCCGCATCCAGGACGGGCGGGAGTACCACGTCAAGGCCGGCGAGTTCTGGCAGACCCCGCCCAACGTGCCGCACGGCGGGCGCACGCTCGACCGCCGCTGCGTGATCCTCGACATCTTCGCGCCGCCCCGCGAGGAGTACCGGCAGCCCGGCCGGGGCCTGGGAGCCGCCGCTCGGGCCGAGCGAGCCGCGGACGGGCGGTGAGCGTCCAGCGGCCCCTCCGGCCGGCCGTCGGCTAGAATGGGCACGGCATGCGGCTCGTCGAGCGAGACCCCGGCCTGACATGAGCACGCTCGCCCTCGTGACCGGCGGGGCCGGCTTCATCGGCTCGCACCTCGTCGAGCGGCTGCTCGCCGACGGGCACCGCGTCCGGGTCCTGGACGACTTCTCGACCGGCAGCCGGGCCAACCTGGCCTTCGGCGGCCGCTTCGGGTCCCGCCTGGAGGTCATCGAGGGGGACATCCGGGACCTGCCGACCGTGGAGCGGGCGGCGCGCGACGCGGCCGTCGTCTACCACCAGGCGGCCATGCGCTCGGTGCCGCGGTCGGTGAAGGAGCCGCTGGCCACCAACGAGCACAACGTGACGGGCACCCTGCACGTGCTGGAGGCGGCCCGCCGGGCCGGCATCCGGCGCGTGGTGTACGCCTCGTCGTCCTCGGTGTACGGCGACCAGCCCCAGCTCCCCAAGCGCGAGGACCAGACCCCGGCCCCCATCTCGCCCTACGCGGTGTCCAAGGCGGCCGGCGAGCAGTACGCGGCGGTCTGGAGCCGGCTGTACGGCGTGGAGACGGTCGGCCTGCGCTACTTCAACGTCTTCGGCCCCCGCCAGGACCCGGCCTCGGAGTACGCGGCCGTCATCCCGCGCTTCATCCTGGGCGGCCTCCGGGGCACGCCGCTGGAGGTGCACGGCGACGGCACCCAGTCGCGGGACTTCACCTACATCGACAACGTGGTGGAGGCCAACCTGCTGGCCGCCCGGGCCGAGGGCGTGGCCGGCGAGGTCTTCAACGTCGGGTGCGGCGCGCGGGTCAGCCTGCTGGAGATCATCGCGATGCTGGAGCGGATGCTGGGGCGGCCGCTGACCCGCACCCACACGGCGCGGCGGCCGGGCGACGTCGCCCACACGCTGGCCGACGTGAGCAAGGCCAAGCAGCGGCTCGGCTACGCGCCGCTGGTCGGCTTCGAGGAAGGCCTGCAACGGACCGTGGAGTACTTCAGAGGAGACCGTCCATGATGCGCGCAACCCTGGCGGCGCTCGCCGCCGTCCTGCTCGTGCTCGTCCTGATCCCGGCGCCGGCGGCCACCCAGGCGCCCTCGAGCCTCACCGTCCAGGTCTCCACGGAGCCTCCCGGCCTCGACCTGACCGCCACGCCCGCCTCCGCCACCGCCGCGGTCGTCTTCTACAACATCCAGGAGGCGCTGCTGAAGGTGGACCGCAACGGCAAGCTCGTGCCCTGGCTGGCCGAGCGCTGGGAGACGGTGGACGGCCGCAGCTACACCTTCCATCTCAAGCGCGGCGTGAAGTTCCACAACGGCCGGGAGATGAAGGCGGCGGACGTGAAGTTCGCCTTCGAGCGGGCCATGGACCCGGCCACCAAGCATCCCTACCCGCGCTACTACGAGGCCATCGGCGACATCACGGTCAAGGACGACCACACCGTGGTGTTCTCGCTCAAGAGCCCCAGCGCCAACTTCCTGCACAACCTGGCCCGCCAGGGCTCGGTGATCTACCCCCGGGAGGCCGTGGAGACGCTCAAGAGCGCCCCGGTGGGCACCGGCCCCTACAGGTTCGGCGAGTGGGTGCGCGGCGACCGCATCACGCTGGTGAAGAACCCCGACTACCACGTCAAGGGGCTGCCCCGGCTGGAGCGGGCCACCTTCCGCTTCATCCCCGACCCGAACGCGGCCCTGGCCGCGCTCAAGGCGGGCGACGTGGACGCCTCGCTGTTCGGGCTGGGGCCCGAGCACGTCGCCGACCTCAAGCGCGACGCGCGCTTCACCGTGATCGTGGGCGACACCACCAACGACGTGGTCATGGCCATGAACAACGCCCGCAAGCCCTACAGCGACGTGCGGGTGCGCCGGGCCATCACCCACGCCATCGACAAGCGGGAGGTCCTGAACGGCGCCATGTTCGGGATGGGCAAGATCCTCGGCTCGAACGTGGATCCGCTCAACCCGTACTACCTCGACGTGAGCAACCTCGTGCCCCACGATCCCGAGCGGGCCAGGCGGCTGCTGGCCGAGGCCGGGTACCCGAACGGCTTCGACACCGTCCTCAAGGTGGCCCCGCAGTACTACTACACCGTGCGCAGCGGCGAGATCATCGCCGCCCAGCTGGCCCGGGTCGGCGTCCGGGTGCGGATCGAGCAGATCGAGTGGACGCAGTGGCTGGACCGGGTCTTCTGCCGGCCGGCCTCGGGCTGCCAGGAGCCCGACTACGACCTGACCATCATCGGGCACGCCGAGGCCTGGGACATCGGCAACTACGCCAACCCCAGGTACTACTTCCGCTACGACAGCCCGCGCTTCCAGGAGCTGTACCGGCAGTCGGAGGTGACCGTGGACGACATGGCGCGGCGGCAGCTCTACGGCCAGATGCAGCGGCTGCTGGCCGAGGACGCGCCGGTGGTCTTCCTCTACATGCACCCGCGCCTGGCCGTGGCCCGCAAGGGCGTGCAGGGCCTGTGGGAGCACCTGCCGGTGCCGTCGGCCGACCTGAGCGAGGTCTCGTGGGCGCCGAACAGGTAGCCCGCCGGCCGGGGAGGCGCGGCGGGCAGGCGGGCGCCGGGCTGCCGGCCGTTCCGCCCCCGGCCTGACCGGCGGGCGAGCGAGGGCCGGCAAGCCACGTGCGGCGGTACCTGATCCGGAGGGTCGCGGCGCTCGTCGCGACCCTCTTCTTCGTCTCGATCCTGGCCTTCGTCGCCATCCGGGTGCTGCCCGGCGACCCGGCCACCGTCATCATGGGGACCGAGGGCAGCCCCGAGGCCACGGCGCGGCTGCGCGCGGCCATGGGCCTGGACCGGCCGCTGCCCCTGCAGTACCTGGAGTGGGTCGGCGGCGCCCTGCGCGGCGACCTGGGCACGTCCATCCAGTACGACGTGCCGGTCGGCCGCCTGATCCTGAGCCGGCTGCCGGTGACGCTGCCGCTCACGCTGCTGGCCGCCGCCATCATGGTGGCCCTGGCCCTGCCGCTCGGGCTCCTCGCCGCCACCCGCCACCGGCGCCCGGGCGACTACCTGACCATGGGCGTCTCCCAGATCGGCCTCGCGGTGCCGTCGTTCTGGCTGGGCCTCCTGCTCATCCTGGTCTTCTCGGTGGAGCTGGGCTGGGTGCAGTCGGGCGGCTTCGCCGGCTGGGAGCGGGGCGTGGGGCCGGCCCTGCGCTCGCTGGCGCTGCCGGCGCTGGCCCTGGGCTTCTTCCAGGGCGCGGTGCTCATCCGGGCCACCCGCTCCGCGGTCCTGGACGTGCTGCGCGAGGACTACGTGCGCACGGCCCGGGCCAAGGGCGTGCCCGAGCGGCGCGTGGTGGGCAAGCACACCCTGCGCAACGCGCTCATCCCCATCGTCACCGTGGCCGGCATCCAGCTCGGCCAGCTCATGGCCGGCAGCATCGTGCTGGAGAGCGTCTTCGCGCTGCCGGGCCTGGGCCGGCTGGCGCTGGGCGCCATCAGCGCCCGCGACCTGCCGGTCGTGCAGGGCGTCACGCTCTTCGTGGCCACGACCATCGTCCTGATCAACTTCCTCGTGGATCTGGCCTACCTCGCGCTGGACCCGCGGATCCGCTACGAGTAGCGGCGATGAGGCGGGCGTCGCAGCGCGGCGGCCGGCGGCGGCCGGCAGGAGGCGGGCGATGAGGCGCCGCCCCCTCCGGCACGCGACGTTCGCGGTGGGCGCCGCCGTCACGCTGCTCCTGCTGCTCACCGCCGCCCTGAGCCTGGTCTGGACGCCGCGCGACCCGCTGGCCATGGCCATCGGCAGCCGGCTGGAAGGGCCGTCGCTCGGGCACCCCTTCGGCACCGACCAGTACGGGCGCGACATCCTGTCGCGCGTCATGGCCGGCGCGCGCACCTCGATCGCCGTGGGGGTCATCGCGGTCGGCATCGGCGCGCTGGCGGGCGTCGTGCTCGGCATCCTCAGCGGCTGGCTCGGCGGCTGGACCGACGAGGCCCTGATGCGGCTGGTGGACGCCGTGCAGGGCTTCCCGGCCATCCTGGTCGCCCTGCTCTTCACCGCGGTGTTCGGGCCCGGCCTGGTCATCAGCATGGTGGCCATCGGCATCGCCTTCGTGCCGGCCTTCGCCCGCCTCACGCGCGGCAGCTTCCTGGAGCTGCGCGGCCGCGACTTCGTCCTGGCCGCGCAGGCGCTGGGCGCCGGCGAGCGCCGGCTGGTGCTGCGTCACATCCTGCCCAACGCCCTGGCGCCGCTGATCGTGCAGGCCACCACCAGCTTTCCGGTCGCCATCCTGGCCGAGGCGGCGCTGGCCTACCTGGGGCTCGGCACGCAGCCGCCCCATCCCTCGTGGGGCCTGATGCTCAAGGAGGCGCAGAACTTCCTGGCCTTCAGCCCGTCGTTCGCCGTGTTCCCCGGCGGCGCCATCGGCCTGACCGTCATGGGCCTCAACCTGCTCGGCGACGGACTGCGCGATCTGTTCGATCCCAGGACGGCGTGATCGCCGCCCGGGCCGGCCGTCTTGTTGACTTTGCGCGATTCTTGTCGCTATCGTACGCGGTGGTCTTGACGCGACTTTGCTGGGGGTAGTGGCCAGCCAAATTCGGTGTTCCGCGTCAGGGAGATACACGCCATGAAGGTGTTCAGCACCGCGTTGACGCTCCAGTCCACCGGGCGGACCGAAGTCACCGACGTCACCCCGCTCGTGCGCGACGCGCTCCGGCAGTTCCCCGTCCTGAGCGGGATCTGTCTCGTCAACACCCTGCACACGACCTGCGCCCTGTTCGTCAACGAGTACCAGGCGGCCCTCATGGACGATCTCAAGCGCCTGGTGGAGCGGCTGGTGCCCGAGCGCGACGGGTACCGCCACGACGACCCGCGGTACTCGGACTGCGAGCGGGGCAACGCCCACTCGCACCTCCGGGCCGCCCTGCTGGCGCGCAACGTGGTGGTCGGCATCGCCGACGGCGAGCTCGCGCTCGGGCGCTTCCAGTCCATCATCTTCGCCGAGCTGGACGGCCCGCGCCGGCGCGAGATCGCGGTCCAGGTGGTGGGCGAGTAGGGCGGGCTCGCGCCGAAGCCTTCGTAGAACTTCTGGCAGTGTGCCCGAGGTGGAGATAATCGCCGTATGCGCGACGCGCCACCGGGGGCGGGAGCTCTCTCCGCGGCCGAACCGGCCGGGCTCGGGCGCCTGGCGGATCAGCTGCGGGAGCTCTACCGCTATCGCGTGCTGGTCGAGGTTCTCGTCCGCCGGGAACTGAAGGCCCGCTACCGGGGAACGGTCCTGGGGTTTCTCTGGTCCTTCATCAATCCCCTGGTGCTCCTGGGTCTCTACGTCCTGGTCTTCTCCATCTATCTTCGCGTGGACGTCCCGAACTACCCGGCGTTCCTGCTCAGCGGAATCTTTCCCTGGCTCTGGTTCTCTTCGTCCCTGAACGAGGCGGCCCAGTCCATCATCGGCAATGGCGGGCTGATCAGGAAGGTCTATCTGCCCTCGGAGGTCTTCCCCCTGGTGCCGGTGGGCTCCAACATGGTGCACTTCCTGGCCAGCCTGCCGATCATGTTCCTCTTCCTGATCGGGACCGGCCTGGGGCCCTCCTGGGCGCTGCTGCTGCTCCCCGGCATCGTGGTCCTCCAGGCGGCGTTGACCTACGGGGTCGCGCTCGTCGTCTCGGCGCTGGCCGTCGAGTTCCGGGACCTGCTGCACATCGTGCCGAACTTCCTGACCGCCCTGTTCTTCGCCACGCCGATCTTCTACCCCACGTCGCTGGTGCCCGACCGTTTCCGGGCCCTCGTCGACCTGAATCCACTGGCCTACGTGATCACCGCCTACCAGGACATCCTGTTCTTTCGCCGGCCGCCCGATCCGGGCCGGCTGGCGGTCCTGATGCTCCTGGCCGCGGCCGTGCTCGCCGCCGGCCTGCTCGTCTTCCACGCGCGCAAGGACACCTTCCCCGAGGAGGTGTGAGCGGTGGAGCGTCCGGCCGCCATCGAGCTCCACGAGGTCACCAAGCGGTACCGGCGCCACACGCGCCGCCCGGGCGCCAGCACCCTGAAGTCCTTCCTGCTCCGCGACATGTGGCACCGGCGGCGCGGCCACCAGGACGCCATCTGGGCGCTGCGGGGGGTGAGCCTGACCGTCGAGCCCGGAGCGACGGTGGGGGTCATCGGACGAAACGGCTCCGGCAAGAGCACGCTGCTGAAGCTGATCAACCGCGTCCTCAAGCCGGACGCCGGGGCGGTGATCGTGCGCGGCAGCGTGGCATCACTGGTCGAGCTCGGCGCGGGCTTCCACCCGGAGCTGACCGGCCGCGAGAACGTCGTGATCAACGGCACGATTCTCGGTCTCAGCCGCAAGGCGATCCGCGCCCGGTTCGACGAGATCGTCGACTTCGCCGGGCTGGCCGATTACATCGACGAGCCCGTCCGGACCTACTCGACGGGGATGTACCTGCGCCTCGGCTTCGCCGTGGCCGTCCACGTGGATCCCGATATCCTCCTCGTGGACGAGGTGCTGGCGGTGGGGGACCGGCCGTTCACGCAGAAGTGCATGGAACGGATGAACCGCTTCAAGGATGCCGGCAAGACCATCGTGTTCGTGAGCCACGACCTGGAGACCGTACGCTCCTGGTGCAGCGAGGCCGTCTGGCTCGACCAGGGGACGGTGCGGGAGCGGGGCAAGCCCCGTGACGTGGTGGACGCCTACCTGATCTCCCTGGGGGAGGCGGGCTAGGTGGAATCCCAGCCGGGACCCCTCGCGACCCCGGCCGGGCTCGCCTGGTGGGCGGGCGCAGTCTTGTTTGACAGTTCGGAGACCCGACCGCTATATTCCCCAGAGTGCTGGCTGGTGGGGTGAGCGTGCGCGACGGGGTCGAGCCGCGGCCATCCCTGGATTCACCTCGCTCATGAGGGACCTTCACAAAGCGGGCGGCTCGGTGTACTCGCCAGCGTCCCAGCACCGTATCAGCTTCGTGGTCACGAGCCGAAACGACGACCACGGCAGAAGCATGCTGCGGCGTTTCGAAATTTTCGCCAACGCGCTGCTCGACCAGGCAAACCGACACGGGCTGACCGGCGAGCTGATCGTCGTCGAGTGGAACCCCCCACCGGGGCCGCGGTTGCACGACGTCCTCGAACTGCACCACAAGTCGGATTCCTTCTCGATCCGCTTCATCGAGGTGCCGCCCGAGGCGCACCAGACCATCCGGAACTCGGATGTCATGCCGCTCTTCCAGATGATCGCAAAGAACGTGGGTATCCGCCGGGCCCGAGGCGAGTTCGTCGTGCTGACCAATCCCGACGTCCTCTTCTCGGAAGCCCTGATCGAGTTCCTGGCCCGCGGCGATGTTCGGACCGACACCATGTACCGGATCGACCGGACCGACGTCGGCGCCGACGTGCCCGCGGCTGCCAGCACGGCCGAGCAGCTGGCCTGGTGCCAGCGTCACGTGCTGCGCATCCACGGCCGGGGGGGAACGAGAGAAATGGCCAGGGAAGGGCTCTGGCGGAGGCTTCGCCGACGGGGCGAAGCGCCACTGAAGCGCCTCGCTGGCTGGCGCGCCTGGCAGGTCCGGCGGACGGTGAGGAAGCTTCGGCGCCTGCTGACGGGACAGCGCTGCCCGGTATCCCTGAGGCGCTTGGCCGGGTGGCGCCCCTGGCAGGGCCGCCGGACGGTGAGGAGGCTCTGGCGGCTGCTGAAGGAACAGAGCCGCCGAGCACACAGTGTCGCCTACACCCTCCTTCCCGGGACTGTCAAGAAGGCACTGGCGCGCGCGCACCTGCTCTACGGCGCGCGGCGAAAGCTTCGCAATGCCATCTGGCTGGGACTGAACTACCTGTGTGGCCCACCGCGGGTGCACACGAACGGATGTGGTGACTTCACGCTGCTGGCCCGCGCCCGTTGGCTCGAGCTGCGCGGCTACCCAGAGCTCCCCCTCTGGTCGATGCACCTCGACTCGTTCCTGTGCTACATGGCGGTGGCCTCGGGCCTCCGGGAACGCGTCCTGCGGCCGCCGTGCGCGATGTTCCACATCGAGCACGGGAACTCCTGGGCCTCGATGACCCCCGAGGACCGTCTTCGCACGTTCGCGTTGAAGCCCTGGATCGATATCTCCCTGCTGGGCGATCTGTGGGCCGAGGCTTACCGGACCGGCCGCCCGGTCCAGTTCAACGACGAGCGGTGGGGCCTGGCCGACCGGGACCTCCAGGAAGTCATCCTGCTGTCCGGCGAGAAGCGGCGAGCGAATCAGGATCCTGATCGTACCGGCTGGAGGCGAGATGACGAGCGTTGAGCAGCACGATATCCGCAGCATCGCGGTGTTCGGTCTCGGGAAGCTGGGGGCCGTGATCGCGGGCTGCCACGCCAAGATGGGATTCCGGGTAATCGGTGTGGATGTGAATCCAGCGACCGTGGAGCGCTGCCATCACGGGCTGGCCCCGGTCGAGGAGCCGGGCATCGACGAGCTCTATGGGGAGGCGGCCTCGATGCTGAGCGCCACCGAGGACGGCGCCGCGGCGGTGGGCCAGACGGACGCCAGCCTGATCGTCGTCCCGACTCCCAGCGAGGCCGATGGCGGGTACTCGCTACGGTATGCGCTGGAGGCCTGCGACGTCATCGGCGACGCGCTCCGGACGAAGCCGGGGTACCACCTGGTCGTGATGAAGAGCACCGTACTGCCGGGCTCGTGCGCGGGACAGATGATCCCCAGGCTGGAGCTCAGGAGCGGGAAGCGGTGCGGCCGGGACTTCGGGTTCTGCTACAACCCGGAGTTCATCGCGCTGGGGAGCGTCATCAAGAACATCTTCAACCCCGATCTGGTCCTGATCGGCGAGGTGGATCGGCGCGCGGGCGACGCGCTCCTTGCCATGTACCACCGGCTGCTCGGGGGACCGCGGCCCACCGCCCGCATGAACCTGGTGAACGCCGAGCTGGCCAAGCTGGCGGTCAACACGTACGTCACCATGAAGATCACCTACGCCAACCTCCTGGCGCAGGTCTGCGAGCGCTTGCCGGGCGGGGACGTCAATGCCGTGACCGGTGCCCTCGGCCTCGACAGCCGTATCGGCGAGAAGTACCTGAAGGGCGGACTGGGGTACGGCGGTCCCTGCTTTCCGAGGGACAACAAGGCCATGCTCTGCCTGGCCCGCCGCCTGGGCGTGCCGTTCGGGCTGGCCGAAGCGACGGATCGAGGCAACGCCGACGTGACGGCCCGGGTGGCGGAGCTAGTCGCCTCCCGGGCACGGCCGGGTGGGAGGGTCGGCATCCTGGGGCTGAGCTACAAGCCGAACACGCCGGTCGTCGACGAGTCGCAGGGCGTGCTCATCGCGGACATGCTGGCGCGCCGGGGGTTGGAGGTCGTGGCCTACGACCCGGTCGCCATCGAGCCGGCCCGCCGGCTGCTGAAGGAGGCGGTCAAGTACGCCGAGTCGGGTCAGGCCTGCGTCGACAGCGCCGACGTCGTCCTCATCGCCACGCCGTGGGCGGAGTTCCGGGAGCTGGATTTCACGCGGACACCGGCCAGGCCGCTGACGGTCATCGACAGCTGGAATCTCCTGAATGGCCACCGAAGCCCCGGCGTCGAGGTCCTGCCGCTGGGCGTGAACACCGCGGCGAGCGTGTAGGCGCGCCGGGCGGGGAGGTCGAATGGACTGGAAGGGCAGGAAGGTCCTGGTGACGGGCGGCGCCTCGTTCATCGGCTCGAGCCTCGTGGACGCGCTGGTGGCGCGCGGGGCACGGGTGCGCGTGGTTGACAACCTCAGCAGCGGGAAGCGGGACAACCTGGCTGACCACCTCGCCGCCGGGACGGTAGAGCTCGTCGAAGGCGACCTCCTGGACGCGGCGACGGTTGCGGGGACGGTGGCCGGCATGTCGGTAGTCTTCCACCTGGCTGCGGACCACGGCGGCCGCGGGTACGTCGACCTCCACAACGTGGAGTGCTCCACCAACCTGATCCTCGACGGCCAGCTGTTCCGGGAGGCCGCCCGGGCGAAGGTCGAGAAGGTGGTCTACGCATCCTCGGGCTGCGTCTATCCCAACTACCGCCAGACGGATCCCCGCGAGGAGCTGTACCTCACCGAGGACCTGGTCGGGCCACCCTACGACTCCGACAACATGTACGGCTGGGCCAAGCTGATGGGAGAGTTCACCCTGCAGCACTATGCCGCCCGGGGGCTGCTGCGCGGCGCCTCCTGCCGCTACTTCACGGTGTACGGGCCGCGGGGCAAGGAGGACCACGCCGTGATGGCGATGATCGCCCGGGCCTTCACGCGCCAGAACCCGTTCGAGGTGTGGGGTACCGGCGAGCAGATCCGGAACTGGACCTACATCGACGACATCGTGGAGGGGACCATCCGGGCGGCCGAGCGCATCGACGACGGCACGGCGGTGAACCTGGGCACCATGGAGCGCATCCGGGTGGCCGACGCCGCCCGCCTGATCCTGGACCTCATGGGGGTCGACGTGCCGCTGAAGTTCCTGCCCGACATGCCGACCGGCCCCTACAACCGGGTCGCCAGCAACCGCCTGGCCCGGGAGCTCCTGGGATGGGAGCCGCGGGTCCTGTTCCGGGAGGGGCTGGCCCGGACGATCGAGTGGTACGTCAAGAACCGCGACCGGACCGAGGTGCAGCGCAAGCTCCAGGCGATGCTCACCGAGCGGTAGCAGGATGGCAACCGGATTCCGCGAGGTCCCCATCGAGGCGGTCCGGGACTTCTGGAACGCGCGCCCATGCAACATCCGCCACTCGCGGAAGCCGGTCGGGGAACGCGAGTACTTCGACGAGGTCGAGGCACGAAAGTACTTCGTCGAGCCGCACATTCCTCGCTTCGCCGAGTTCGGCCGGTGGGCAAGCCGGGACGTGCTCGAAGTCGGCTGCGGCATCGGGACGGACACGATGAACTTCGCCCGCGCCGGGGCCCGGGTGACGGCGGTGGACCTTTCCGATCGATCCCTGGACCTCGCCCGCCGGCGCGCCGCCATCTACGGGCTGGACAACATCCGGTTCGTCCACGCCAATGTCGAGGAGTTGAGCTGGGTGCTTCAGCCGGCGAGCTTCGACCTCGTGTACTCCTTCGGCGTCATCCACCACACGCCGCGGCCGGACATCGCCCTGCGAGAGCTGGTCGCCCTGCTCCGGCCCGGCGGGACGCTGAAGATCATGGTGTACCACCGGCGCTCCTGGAAGGTGGCGGCCATCGTGGCGACCTACGGGCGGGGGGCGTTCTGGGACCTCGACCGGATCGTGGCCCGTCACTCGGAGGCCCAGGAAGGCTGTCCGGTGACCTATACCTATACCCGCGAGCAGGCGCGCCGGATGGTGGAGGAGGCTGGCTGCCGGGTCGTGGACCTGTTTGTGGACCACATCTTCGCCTGGCGGATCCCGGACTACGTCAACTACCGTTACCGCAAGGTCTGGTACTTCCGGATGCTGCCGCCCCCGGTGTTCCGCTGGCTGGAGCGCCGTGCCGGATGGCATCTGTGCGTGACGGCGGTAAAGTGACCCCGACGCTCACGCTCTTCACGACCTGCAAGCCATTCGAAGGGCGGTTCGCCCGGATCCAGCGGAACGCTCTGCGCAGCTGGTCGGCGCTGGCTCCCGAGTGCGAGGTGGTCGTCATCGGCGACGAGCCCGGCGTCAGGGAGTGCTGCGAGGAGCTCGGGTTCCGCCAGGTGCCTGAAGTGCCGCGGAGCGAGTCCGGCACCCCGCTCCTGGACGGTCTGATCGCCGTGGCCGAGCAGAACGCCAGGAGCGGGACGATGGCCCTCGTCAATGCCGACATCATGCTCATGAGGGACCTGGTGCCCGCGGTGGCGCGTGTGCGGGAGCGCTTCGATCGCTTCTTGATGATCGCCAGGCGCTGGAACGTCGACCTGGATCTCGACTGGGACTTCCAGACCGCCGACTGGGAGCCGCGGCTGAGGCGTTACGTGGCGGCGCGAGCCTCGCTGGAGGCGGTGTACGGCGGCATCGATCTGTTCGCGTTTCCGCGGGGAACACTGCATCAGGTTCCGCCGTACGCCGTCGGCCGCACGCGCTGGGACAGTGGTCTGATCTATGAAGCACGGCGGCTGGGTCTGGCGGTGGTGGATGCCACCGACGTCGTCACCTGCGTCCACCAGAATCACGACTACTCGCATCATCCGCAGCGGACGACGGGGGTCTACAAGGGGCCTGAAGCGATACGCAACGAGGCCCTGCTCGGGGGGCCGGAGTTCATCTTGAGCGCGCTCAATGCCACGCATGTCCTCGGCGCCTCGGGCATCCGGCGGCGGATCGACCTGAACCCCGTGTACCTCCTCCGGAAGCTGGCCACGGCGCCCGCCCTGTACCCCGCACTGGGGCCCCTGGCCCCGGTCGTCGGCCGGCTGGCGCCATGGTGGCGCAGCACCCGGCGACTCGTGCATCGATTCCGCCGTCCAGGGGACGCCGGCGCGGAGCGTGGCGTCGGGGCGACCGGGATGCCACCGGCGTGAGCGGAAGCATGACGTCGCATAGGGCACCGACGAGGGCGAGCCTCGCAGACCGATGTCGCCCTCAAGTCAATGCCCGCGGTGACGACGTGGTCGAGTTCGTGCCCAAGGCCGATCCGATGGTTCGGCGAATGCTGGCCAACCGCGAAGACGTCTTCACGGACTACACCGAGGAGGAGTTCGAGCGCCAGCTCGGGCGTCGCTTCGAGGTGCTGAAGCGAGAATCGCTGGTGGTGGGCGGACGGCGCTTGTACCGCGTGATCCGGCGGTCGGGATGAAGGCGATCTTCATCACTCCCGAAGAGCGTAACTTCGGGTTCGAGCCGGTCATGTGGCTCCGCTCTCAGGAGATGATCCAGGCGCTCGGCAGCCTGGGCGTCGATGTCCGCCCGATCTCGCTCCCTGAGTTCCAGCAGCGATGTCGGACTGATAGTGGCGGGCTGGATGAGTTCAACGCCGACTTCATCACGGCGCCGAACTTCAACTACTTTCTCGTCGCGGCGAGTCAGGACGGACGACTCCCTCGAACGCTGGACCGCCCGGTCGTCGCGCTCTGGGATGACCCCCTGGGGGCACTGGCCAACAGCCTTCGTCAGCCGGGGCGCCCTCGGTTCCGGCGGCTCGTGACGCGCGGGCTGGGGAGGCTTGGAAGGTTCGATCGCACGGGAGTCATGCGGACACTGTCCTCCTACACAGAGGACCTAGCCACCGGTCGCATCAAGGCCTTCGCGAGCACCATGCAGCATCCGCTGCTGAAGCACTTCTCGTGGGATCGCGGGCATATCGAGGCGGTGGAATCGCTGGGCCTGCTCCCAGCCCACCGGGTGCAGTGGTATCCGATCGCGACCTATCGTCCGTTCCTGGAGACGGGGTTGCGGGCGAAGCAGATTCCGCCGACGAGGGACGTCGCATTCTGTGGAAACGTGTATCTTGATCTCCTCACCGGGAGCGAGATGTGGAAGGACCCGGTCCTGCGCGACCTGACGACGCGCATCTGTCAGAGGAAGCTCACCGATCTGGCCAGGCCGGTCTGGGCCGTTCTGCTGGAGGAGATCGAGACCCTCCCGAAATCCACCCGGAGGGCGTACGGGCTCTTCGTGGACAGTGCGAAGTTCTGGGACTACTACCTCTTCGCCGTTTGGCATGCTGCCAACACGCTTGTGCGCGTGGGGCTCCTGTCCGGCATCCGGCGCGAGGTGGAACTGTTCGGGCTCTTTGCCGATCCGAAGAGCGTGGAGGCGGTCCGCGACTATCCCAATCTGAAGTATCGGGGAAGTGTCCCTCATTTCTCAGCACTCCCCGACGTGTATGCCTCGACCAGGATCAATGTATGCCCATCCAACGGGCTCATCGCCAGGGGTATCCCCTCCAAGTTCGTCGACTGTGTGGCCAGCGGCGGCTTTGCGCTCACGGATCCCAAGGATGACATCCGGGAGTTCTTCGGGCCGGTCGCGGAGCGCATCTTCTTCCGCAACATCGAGGAGCTCAACGAGAGGATCGATTACTACCTCGCGCATCCCGCGGAGCGGGCCGAGATCGTGGACGTGCTGAGCGATTGCATCCGCCAGCACTGCACCTTGGAGGCCCTCTTCAAGAAGGTGCTCGCGAGATGATGTTCGGTCGCGTCTCCTCGGTGGCCCGTGACCGGCTCTACGCGTGGTGGTGGTGGCGGTCGGCAAATCGACCACACATCGCAGACAGCACGTACATCGAGCTCCTGGGACGGTTGCCACCAGGCTTGCGGGGACTGGACCTGGGCTCCCACAGCGCCGTGCCGTCGGACGCCATCACCCTCGACCTGGCTCCCGCGGCCGGCGTCGACGTCGTCGGGGATGCGCATTGTCTCCCCTTCAACGCCGACACGTTCGACTACGTCTGGTGCAGTGCGGTACTGGAGCACGTCCCACACCCGGGACGTGTGGCCCTCGAGATCTCGCGGGTCCTGAAGCCGGGTGGATGGGCGTTCGTCCAGGTGCCGTTTCTCGAGAATGTTCACGGCTGGCCCGACGATTACGACCGCTTCACGCTGCAGGGACTGCGCGTCCTCTTTCGAGAGTTCGAGGAGGTGGCCAGCGGCGTCTCGGCGGGGCCGAGCCAGGTGCTGCCAGACCTCGTGCAGCGCTACTGCACGCTGTTCAGCGATCTCCAGAAGGGCAGCCCCCTGGTAAACCTCTACTGCCTGATACCAGGCGCCCTCGTCCTGCCGGTCCGACTTCTCGATCGCCTGCTCCGGCGTCGGCCAGATTACTGGAAGTGGGCGCGCGCCTACTACTGGGTCGGGAGGAAGAGTTCCCGGCGGGTTGCCGTCGGAGTTCATGCCGGCACGGTTGGCGCCGGGGCGGTCCGGGATGGTCGCGATGAATGAGGGGAAGATGAGCGATCGCCCGTCGTACGGCGTCCGTCGTGGCGCGGAGGAGTTCCCGCTGATGGTCGTCCTGTCGATCATCTACCCATGCAACTTCGGATGCCCCAACTGTCCGTACACGGACGGAAACTCGGAGATTCGGCGGTTCTACCGCGAGCGGAACGGAGATCTGTTTCCAGTCGGGCTCTGGAGGAGGATCGCCGACGAGTGCGGAGAGTACGGGGCGTGGATGCGGTGCACCGGTGGCGGCGAGCCGATGCTTCACCCGCACATGGTCGAGATGATCGAGTACGCCAAGGCCAAAGGGGCGCGCGTGTGGCTGAACACCAACGGTAGCATGTTCGGCCCGATCCCTAAGCTGCGCCGAAAGCTGGAGCGCCTCATCGAGGCGCAGATCGATCTCATCGAGTTCTCGATGGATGCCGGCGATGCCGCTACCTATGCCAAGGTTCGACCTCCTCGCGCAGGAGCGCCCCGGCATCCCGAGCAGTGGTGGGAAGATCATGTCGACAACGTCCGTGCCGCTCTCGAGCTGCGACGGAAACTGGGGCGGCCGACGCGGGTCGTGGTGTCGATCATTCGGCAGGCGGCGATCGAGGGACGACTGGACGCTGCCGTCAACTTCTGGTTGAAGGCAGTCGGAGTGGACGAGGTCATCACCAGGAAGTTCCTGACCTGGGACGACAACACCGCGATCTCGTTCGGTCAGGCTCTCGATCCCCACCTGTATCGCGACTTGCCGAGCGAGCGCACGGAGCCCTGCGTCTGGCCCTTTGAGCGCCTGAACGTAGATACGCTCGGCCGCGTGGCCCTGTGTGGCCAGGACATCGCGTTCCGCACGTCGGCGATGTTTCCGAGTGTCGCCGAACGGTCCATCAAGGAAGTCTGGCAAGGCGAACGATTCAACTGGTACCGGCGGCTGCACCTCGAGGGGCGTGGATCCGAGGCCTGGCCATGCCGGGGATGCTCGGCCTGGCTGGCCGGGATCCGTGACTGGGAGCACGGCTGGCTGAAGGTGCTCAGGACATCAGGGCGACACCTCAAGGAAGTCATGCGTCGAGATCTGGGTGTCGAGGTCCAGGTCTACGAACCCGACGTCGAGCAACGGCATGATTCGCGGTGAGCGCGTGTCGCTTCTCGCCTTCGATCGAGCTCACCTCGATCGAACCCGGGAGTGGGTGAACGATCCGGAGCTGGCGCTTCTCCTCGGGCGAGCATGGCCGGTCTCGGACCACGAGCACGAGCGATGGTTTGCCGAGTTGCGCGATCGAAGAGATGCGGCGCACTTCGCCATCGTGACCAACGCAGGCGGCCGGCATGTCGGTAACGTGTGGTTATGCGACGTCGACTGGCGACACCGAAAGGCCGAGCTGCGAATCGTCCTCGGTGAGCGCGATGAACTGGGTCGAGGCCTGGGCACCGAAGCAATCATCCTGCTGTGTACCCACGCCTTCGAACGCCTGAACCTGCACAAGGTCTATGCCTACGTGCTGGGCTTCAATCAGCGGGCGCTGCGAGCCTTCGAGAAGGCTGGATTCGTCGTCGAGGGCACTCTCAAGGAAGATCGCTGGGCCGGGGGCCGGTATTGCGACGTGTACCTCCTCGGACGCCTGCAATGATGCCGGCCGAGCCAGTGCACGTGATCTACGACGGCCAGTGCCGGCTCTGCCGTCGCGCGCTCAGCGTCCTCCACCGGCTCGACCTCCGGAAGGTCATCGTCAGTCATGATATGCACGACCGGCCGGCCATCGAGACCCGGTTCCCGGCCCTGGCAACTCTTGACCTCGACGAGGCGATGGTGGTGATCGCGCGTGGCAAGATCTACCAGGGATTCGATGCCTTCCGCCGACTGGTGTGGCTCAATCCCTTGACGTTGCTGTTCGTACCGCTGTTCTACACGCCTGGTTCCGGCTTCGTCGGCCGGCGGGTCTACGCCTGGATTGCGCGGAGCCGGCACCGGCTGGGATGCGGCGGCGGAGCCTGTCTTGCTCCGGAGGGTGTCGGTACGGGGCCGGCGCCAACGAGGCAGGAGCCGGGATGAGCCGGCGACAGCTGGGATCGTACCCATGCCTGAACTGAGCCCTTCCGCACTGGTCTTCTTCGAAAGAGCGTACGGAGCGCTGCTGCTGGCCACGCTCCTGATGACGATGCCCCATGGGCGGCGATTCTTCGTGAGCGAGCGGTGGCATGGATACGCACAGTCGACGCCGTCCGTAGACGCCGTGCAGAACCCCCTCGCCTACCCGTTCATCCTGACCGTGTGGCTGGCCGCCGCCGCCCTGATCGCGCTGGGCTGGTGGACGCTGTGGGCGGCCCTGATCAACCTCGTCCTCTGCCGCTACTTCTTCGTCCACATGCGATGGAAAAGCGCCACCCGGGGCATGGGAGCGCCCGGGTTCATGACCTACTGGCTGGCGCTGGCGCTGTTCCTCCTCACGCTGAGCCGGGGACAGCCCGACCTGCAAGGACTGGCCCTTCTGGCGCTGCAGGCCGATTTCGCGTTCATCATGCTCTCGGCCGGCATCTACAAGCTCTCAGCCGGCTATGCGCGCAACAACGGCATGGAGTACGGCCTGGCGAATCCCGAGTGGGGCTACTGGTGGAGGTGGTACAGTCGACTCCCGCCCGATCACTGGCTGTTCAAGACCCTGAACCACCTCGCCTGGACCACGGAGGTCGTGGCGGCCATCCTCATGCTGATCCCCCAGACGCGGCTGGTCGGATCGGCGCTCATCATCGTCAGTTTCATCTTCATCGCCACCCAGATCCGTCTCGGCTTCCTGTGCGAGATGGTGATCGTGGCCGCCCTCCTGTATTGCGAGCCTGGAAGCCTCGGTGATCTGGCCATCAGCCGGCTGGCCCCGGCCGCTGCCGCGACGGACCCAGCACTCTTCATCCCCTGGGCCGGAGTCGGGCCCATGCTGAAGGCTGCGTTGCTCGGATACCTGATCCTTCTCCCGCTGGCTCACGGTGGGCTCTTCTACAACTTCTATACGCGGAAACCGCTGCCTCGACTCGTGCAGCTGGCGCTGGATCGCTACACGAACGTCTTCGGCATCATCATCTGGCGGGTGTTCTCGGTGGATATCGTCAACTTCTACATCCTGGTTCACCATCAGCCAAGAGCCGGGGGCCCGCGAACCCTGATCAGCCGCTATGGCTGGCTGGGCGGTCTGCGCTACGGGCATGTGGGAGAGTCAATTACACTGACGAGCGTCTTCACGACCCTGAAGTACTACCCGAGCAACCACGCACTGTTTGCGGAGCGAATATTGCGCTATGCGAGGTCGGTGCCCCACCCCAGCGAATCCGTCCTGGTCTTTCAGTACGTGAGCCTCCGCAAGACCCCGAAAGGATTCGCGCACGTCCCGGTGGCTGAGTTCCTCGTCGACGTCACGACGGGGAGGATCACCGAGCAGACGATCGACCCGGTGGTATCGGTACGGGCCCCTCATCCGGTCTCCCCCGTCCACGAGGGGTTGAGGCCGGGGACGTACGCTCCGGCGGAGTCCTGAGGCCGTGTGCGGCATCGCTGGCGTGTTCGGTCTGCCGGACGAGGCGGCGGTACGGCGCATGCTTCGCGTGCTGGCTCACCGCGGCCCCGACCAGGAGCATGCCGTCGGGGGCCGCGAGTTCACGCTCGGGGCCTGCCGGCTGAGCATCGTGGACGTGGAGGGAGGGCGCCAGCCCTTGTCCAACGAGGACGGCACGATCTGGGCCGCGCAGAACGGAGAGCTGTACAATTTTCCCGAGGTGCGGCGAAAGCTCGTGGCGCGCGGCCACCGCCTGAGCACCCGCTGCGACACCGAGATCCTGCCCCACCTGTACGAGGATCATCGAGCCGACCTCGTGCAGCACATCGACGGAATGTTCGCGGTGGCCATCTGGGACGACGTGAGGAAGATCGGAGTGCTGGTGCGCGACCGGATGGGCAAGAAGCCTCTCTACTACTGGCTGACGGGGCAGGCCCTTTACTTCGCCTCCGAAGTCAAGGGGCTGCTGAGCATCCCTGGGTTCGAGCGACGGATGAATCTGGAGGCGCTCCATCATTTCCTGAGCTATAAGCACGTCCCGCACCCGCTGTCGATCTTCGAAGGTATCGCCGTGCTGCCGCCCGCCCACGTGCTGGTGTTCCGTCCGGAGACCGGCCCAGTGATCCGGCGATACTGGAGCGCCAAGTTCGCGGGACAGGGGGCGGCGCCGGAGTTGCCGGAGGAGGAGATCGTGGACCGGCTGCTGGCGCTACTTCGCCGCGGTGTCGAGCGGCGCTTGATGGCCGACGTCCCGATCGGCTTCTTCCTGAGCGGTGGGATCGATTCGAGCCTCTCCACCGCCCTGGCAGCCGAACTCTCCGGTGAACCGGTACGGACGTTCACGCTGACGTATGCCGGGGATTCAACCACTGCCGGCAAGGAAGAGGATCGGCGTTGGGCTAGATGGGTGGCGGAGAAGTACGGGACGGAGCACCACGAGGAGACTGTGGCCTGCTCGAGCTTCCCGGCTACCCTGCGTCGCGTGATCCAGTGCTTCGACGAGCCGTTCGCCGGCGTCATCTCCACGTACTATCTCTCCCAGCTCATCGGCCGGCACGTGAAGGTGGCCCTCTCCGGGGACGGTGCCGACGAGCTGTTCGGAAGCTACCTCTCCCATCGCCTGGCCTTTCCTCTTTCGCGGTATCAAGAGTATCTACGCACCGGCAAGACGGAGCTGATCAGTCCGTTCGAGTCCCAGCTCGACACCCTGAGCCGGCTCGCTGGACTGGAGGAGTGGGTGTGGCGCCACGAACTGGCCGTGTTCACCGAGGAAGAGAAGGCGAGGCTTTACGCACCTTCGGTAGCGGCAACGATGGCTGGCTACAGTACCCGTGAACACCTGCGAGGGTACTTCGACGCATTATCGACCGACGATCCTTTGAACCGTGTGCTGGCAGTAGAGTTCATGACGTTCCTTCCCGATCAAGTGCTGACGTTCGTGGATCGGCTGTCCATGGCTCATTCGCTCGAAGTTCGGACTGCGTTCCTCGACACGGATGTGGTGACGTTCGTGGCTGGGCTGCCGGGCAAGCTGAAGATTCGTGACGGGGAGAGCAAGTACATTCTTAAGAAGGCCGCGCTTCGCTACTTCCCCCAGGAAATGGTCTTCCGCAGAAAGGAAGGGTTTTTGATGCCCATCGGGGAGTGGCTCGGCCGGGACCTCGAAGGATACGTACGGCAAACGCTCAGCCGCGAGCGTTTGAGGAAGCACGAGATCTTCGACGAGGATCGGGTACAGACGCTCGTGGATGCCTTCTATCAGGGGCACTCAGGTCCGCGCTACGCCAACCAGGTCCTGTCCCTCATCGTCTTCCAGGAGTGGTACGAGCTCTATATGATGGGGCGCGACACGGCGAGTGCCCGAGAACAATGCGTGTCGTGATTCTGCAGCCGAGCTACCTGCCGTGGCTCGGCTATTTTGACCAGATGCACAAATGCGACGTGTTCGTGTTTTATGACGACGTGCAATACGACAAGCACGGGTGGCGAAACCGTAATCGAATCAAGACCCCCTCGGGGAGCCAGTGGTTGACGGTTCCGGTACTGACCCACGGGCAGGACAAGCCCACCAACCGCGAGGTCCGGATAGACAACCGCCAGCCATGGGGCCGGAAACACTTGCAGGCGTTGAGGCTGAATTACGCGAAGGCCCCGGCATTCCAGGAGGTGTTTTTACGGCTTGAGGCTGTCCTTTCCCAGCCCTGGGAGCGACTCCTTGACGTCAACGTAGCCGCCATCGAAACCATCTGTGAACTCCTCGGCTTCACCCGCGACATACGATTCAGCTCACAGCTCGACATCCAGGGAGAAAGGACGGAGCGGTTGATTGCCATCTGCAGGGCGCTCGGCGCCGACCGCTACCTCACCGGTGATGCCGCGAAAAGCTATCTGCGCGAGGAACTTTTCGCTTCGAACGGAATCGAGCTCGAGTATCATCGGTACCGGCATCCCGTCTATCAGCAGCAGCATGGGCCATTCGTGCCGTATCTCTCTGTGGTGGATTTGCTCATGAATCACGGCCGAGACAGCTTGAAAATCTTGGCCGACCAAGACGCGTTCGTGGGGGAGAATCCTCGATGAGGCACGTTCTGATCACAGGGGGAGCGGGGTTCATCGGAAGTAACTTCGTGCGCTACTTAACGGAGAGGTATCCATCTTATCGCGTCACCGTCGTCGACGCCTTGACGTACGCCGGTAGCGTCGAGAATTTGCCGCCGGAGTTCGCGCGGGACTCGGCCGGCCACTATCGCTTCTGGTACGGCAACGTTCGCAACGCCGAGTTGATCGACAATCTGGTGTCCCAGGCCGACGCGGTCGTGCACTTCGCAGCCGAGACCCATGTTACGCGCTCGATCGCCGACAACATGACGTTCTTCGAGACCGATGTACTCGGCACGCAGGTCGTGGCGAACGCGGTGGTGAAGCACTACAGGTCCATCGAGCGATTCATTCACGTGTCGAGTTCCGAGGTGTACGGCACGGCGAGAACGCCGCTCATGGACGAGAGCCATCCCCTGATGCCCATGAGCCCGTACGCAAGCGCGAAGGCCGGGGCGGATCGGCTCGCCTATTCGTACTGGGCAACATACGAGATTCCGGTAGTCATTGTGCGTCCGTTTAACAACTTCGGCCCGTTTCAGCATTTGGAGAAGGCCATCCCCCGATTCATCACCAGCTGCATCCTGAATGAGCCCGTCCGGGTGCACGGCGACGGGGCGGCGGAGCGCGACTGGCTGCACGTCCTTGATCACTGCGAGGCGCTCGACCGCCTGCTGCATTGCGACATCCGGCAGGTGGCGGGAGAGGTGTTCAACATCGGAACCGGTGTGAGCACCAGCGTGAAGCGGATCGCGGAGCTGGTCGTGGACCGCATGGCCTGTTCCCGGTCCCTGATCGAATACGTTGACGACAGGCCGGGCCAGGTTTTCCGACACACGGCGGACATTACCAAGGCCAAGCGAGTGCTCGGCTGGGAGCCGAGGATCTCGCTGGAGGACGGCCTGGAGATGACGGTGGAATGGTATCGAAAGAACCGCGAGTGGTGGGAAAGACAGGTCTGGATGCGTGAGATTCCGATCGTGATCAAGGGCGGGAAGAGGATTGTCCATTGACGGTTTGACGGCGCGACTGGCGATCGACGGCGGACCGCCGGTCCGGGCGGACTTTCTGCCGTTCCATCGCCCCAGCCTGGGACCCGCCGAGGAGGCAGAGCTCCTCGAGACGCTGCGATCCGGTTGGCTGACGACCGGGCCCAAGACGCATCGATTCGAGGAGGCCTTCGCGCGCTATCTCGGAGCTCGATATGCGCTCGGCGTCAACTCGTGCACGGCGGCGATGCACCTGGGCCTCATCGCACTCGGCATCGGGCCCGGCGACGAGGTGATCACGTCGCCGATCACGTTCCCGGCGACAGCCAATGTCATCGTCCACGTTGGCGCGACGCCGATCTTCGCGGACGTCGAGTCAGAGACTTTGAATCTCGACCTCGAGCAGCTGAGAGCACGCATCACGCCACGCACGAAGGCGATCATCCCCGTTCACTTCGCCGGGCATCCGTGCCGGATGCGTGAGCTGGCGGCGCTGGGCCGCGAGTGCGATTTGGCCATCATCGAGGACTGTGCGCACGCGATAGAGGCCACGCTGGACGACAGGCATGCAGGGACCTGGGGCCAGATCGGGGCGTTCAGCTTTTACGCGACCAAGAACATCACGACGGGCGAGGGCGGGATGGTCGTCACCGACGATCAACGGCTCGCGGAGCGCATCGCCGTCCTTCGTTTACACGGCATCAGCCGGGACGCCTGGAAGCGTTACGGGCGCGAGGGGTTCCGGCACTGGGAGACGCTGGAGGCTGGCTTCAAGTACAACATGGCAGATGTGCAAGCGGCACTAGGCCTCGCACAGCTGCCACGGATCGAGGAGTTCTGGTGCCGCCGGCAGGAGATCGTTGCCCGATACGATCAGGCCTTCGCCGACATGCCGGAGGTCCGACTGCTCCAGACCGTCGGCTCGGTTCGGCATGCTCGACATCTGTACGTGCTGATCCTTCAAACAGAGAAGCTGTCTCGGTCCCGAGACGAGATCCTGGACGCGATCCAGAAGGAGAACATCGGCGTGGGCGTGCATTTCCGCGCGCTTCACCTGCAGCGGTTCTACCGGGAGCGGTATGGAGGGGCCGGCGCATTACCCGTCGCCGAGTACGCCTCCGAGCGCGTGATCTCCCTGCCGCTCTATCCGGGAATGCAGGACCGCGATGTGGAGGACGTCATCCAGGCCGTCACGAAAGTGATCCGCGCGTCCCGAAGGCCAGCCTGGAAGGGTTGGCGACGCGAAGCCGAACCCGCCACGTGATGCGCGTCGCCCTCGTCCACGACTGGCTGACCGGGATGCGGGGCGGCGAGCGCTGCCTCGAGGTCTTCTGCGAGCTGTTCCCGGACGCCGACCTCTACACGCTGCTGCACGTCCCCGGCAGCGTGAGCCCGGTCATCGAGCGTCGCCGGATCGTCACCTCCTTCATCCAGCGCCTGCCCGGCGCTCACCGCCGCTACCGGCACTACCTGCCGCTGTTTCCCGCGGCGGTCAGCCGCTTCGATCTGCGCGGCTACGACCTGGTGATCTCCTCCAGCCACTGCGTGGCCAAGGGCGCCCGGCCGGCGCCCGGGAGCCTGCACGTCTGCTACTGCCACACCCCGATGCGCTACGTCTGGGACCGGTACGAGGACTACTTCGGCCCCGGGGCGCCCCCGCTGGTGCGGGCGCTGATGCCGCCGGTGGCGGCCGCGCTGCGCCGCTGGGACCGGGCCGCCAGCCGCCGGGTGCACGCGTTCGCGGCCAACTCGCGTCACGTCGCCGGGCGCATCGCCCGCTGCTACGGCCGGGCGGCCGAGGTCATCCACCCGCCGGTGGACGTCGAGCGCTTCGCGCCGGCGGAGGGCGACCCGGGCGACTACTACCTGGTCGTCTCCGCCCTGGTGCCCTACAAGCGGATCGACCTGGCCGTCCGCGCGGCCGGCCGGCTGGGCCGCCGCCTGCTGGTCGTCGGCACCGGTCCCGAGGCCCCGCGCCTCCGCCGCCTGGCCGGGCCCACGGTGGAGTTCCTCGGCTGGCGGCCCGATGCCGAGGTGGCCCGGCTCTACGCCGGCTGCCGGGCGCTGCTCTTCCCGGGCGTCGAGGATTTCGGCATCGCGCCCCTGGAGGCCATGGCCTCCGGCCGGCCCGTAGTCGCCTTCGCCGCCGGGGGGGCCCTGGAGACGGTGGTGCCGCCGGGCGGGGAGGAGGTGCCGACCGGCATCCTCTTCGCCGAGCAGACCGAGGAGGCGCTCGTCGAGGCCATGCAGCGCCTGGAAGCCGAGGCGGACCGCTTCGAGCCGAAGGCCCTGCGGGCTCACGCCGAGCAGTTCGATCGCGCCCGCTTCGCGGCGCGGATCGCCGCCTTCGTGACCGAGCAGCTCGAGGGCCGCTGGCGATGCTGAAGCAGCACTCGCGGCTGTTCGAGCACCTCACGCTGGCCGTGGACCTGGTGCTGATCGGCGCCTGCTGGCTGGCCGCCTACGGGCTGCGCTTCTACGTGGTGGGGCCTCCTCTCGTCGCCGCGAGCATCCCGCCCTTCCGGGACTACCTCCTGCAGCTGGTGCCCATCATGCTGCTGTGGGGCGTGGCCTTCCGGTGGTTCGGGCTCTACCGGCCCCGCCGCCTCGGCTCCCACCTGGCCGAGTGGATTGACGTGGCCAAGGCCTCGACCTTCGGCGTCCTGATGCTGGTCGCCGTCATGCGCTTCCTGTTCAAGGAGGTCGAGTACTCGCGCCTGGTCATCGTCTACTTCTGGGTCCTGTCCATCGTCGCCGTCAGCTTCTGGCGGGCCACCTTCCGGGAGATCATGCGGGCCGCCCGCCGCAGCGGCTTCAACCTGCGGCACGCGCTGGTCGTGGGCGGCGGCGAGCCGGCCGCCGAGGTCCTGGGGGCGCTGCGCCGGCGGCCGGACGTCGGCGTCAACGTCCTGGGGCTGGTGGGCGACAAGAGCGAGCGCCTGAGCGGGCTGGCGCCCTGGCTCGGCCGCCTGGAGGACCTCCGGGCCGTGCTCGACCAGCACCCGGTGGACATCGTCTTCGTGGCCCTGCCGCACGCGGAGACGGGCCGCCTGCGCGCGGTCCTGGCCGACATCGGCGACGAGCCGGTGACCATCCACCTGGTGCCGGACGTGTACGCCCTGGTCTCGCTGGGCGGCGGCGTCGAGGAGCTGGAGGGCGTCCCCCTGATCCACCTGCGGGCCTCGCCGCTGCACGGCTGGAACGCCGTCCTCAAGCGCGCGATGGACCTGACCGTGGGGACGGCGGCGCTGATCGCGCTGGCCCCCCTCATGCTTGCCATCGCCGCCGCCATCCGGCTGACGTCGCCCGGGCCCATCCTGCTCCGGCAGGAGCGGATGGGCCTGGATGGCAAGCCCTTCCTCATGCTGAAGTTCCGGACGATGCGGGTGGACGCCGAGGCCGAGACGGGCCCGGTGTGGGCGAGTCCGGCCGACCCGCGCTGCACCCGCCTGGGCGCCGTCCTGCGCCGCTTCAGCCTCGACGAGCTGCCGCAGCTCGTCAACGTGCTGCGGGGCCAGATGAGCCTGGTCGGCCCGCGGCCCGAGCGCCCGGTCTTCGTCCGCGAGTTCCGGCAGCGCTTCCCCGGTTACATGCTGCGGCACAAGGTCAAGGCGGGCATGACCGGCTGGGCCCAGATCAACGGCTGGCGCGGCAACACCTCGCTCGAGAAGCGCCTGGAGTACGACCTCTACTACATCGAGCGCTGGTCGCTGGCCCTGGACCTCAAGATCCTGGCCCAGACCTTCTGGCGCGGCGTCGTCCTGAGCAAGAACGCGTACTGAGGGCGGCATGGCATCGCGAGGGCCGGGGATCACGCGCCGTGACTGACGCCCGGCTGCGCGACGTCCTCCTCGGCGCCTTCCTGCTCGGCAGCGCGGTCTCGATCAGCCTGGCGCAGATCGCGCTGGCCCTGCTCGCCGCCCGCTGGGTCTGGCGCCTGGCCACCGGCCGCGCCCGTCCCGGCTGGCCGCTGGCGGGGCCGTTCCTGGCCTTCGCCGCCACGACCCTCCTGGCCGCCGCGCTGTCGGCCCGGCCGCTGGAGAGCCTGGTGGAAGCCAAGGCGCTCCTGCTGATCCTGGCCTTCTACGTGATCCGCGATGCGCTGCCCGACGAGCTCGCGGCCGACCGGTTCCTCACCGCGCTGCTGGCCCTGGCCGCGGCCATCTCGGTGCTCGGCGTGCTCCAGGTCGCGCTCTGCCCCTGGATCGGCCCCTACGCGCCCGCGCTCGGCCGCATCGCCCGCAAGTGCGACCGGGCGCACGCCCTCTACACGATCTGGATGACGCTGGCCGGCGTGCTGAGCCTGATCCTGCTGGCGACCGCGCCGCGCCTCTTCGCGCGCCCTGACGACGGGCGGCGTCTGCGCTGGCCCCTGGCGGCGTGGCTGCTGGGCGGGGTCGGGCTCGCGGCCACCTACGTGCGGGGCGCCTGGCTGGGCTTCGTCGTCGGCCTGGCGGTCGTCCTGGGGCTGGCCCGGCGAGGCCGCCTCCCGCTGGTGGCGGGCGTGCTGCTGCTGGGCCTGGTCGTCATCCTGGTCCCCGGCCTGCGCGATCGGGCGGGGAGCATCGTCGATCCGTCGGATCCGACGGCGCGCGACCGGCTCTCGATGTGGCGCAGCGGCGCCGCCATGGTCGCCGTCCGCCCGCTGACCGGGGTCGGGCCGGGCCTGGTCAAGCACGCCTACCCGGACTACGCCGAGCCGGACGCGATGCGGAGGAACCGGAGCCACCTGCACAACACGCCGCTGCAGATCCTGGTGGAGCGGGGCCTGCTCGGCCTGGCGGCCTGGGCCTGGGTCTTCGCCGCCTTCTTCTGGCACGCCGGCCGGGGGCTGGCGGCACTGCCGCCCGAGGCCGGGATCGCCCGGGCGCTCGTCACGGGCAGCATCGCCGCCGTCGCCGGCTTCCTGGTCGGCGGGCTGACCGAGTACAACTTCGGGGACTCAGAGGTCGTGACGCTGGCCTACGCGATCATGGCGCTGCCCTTCGTGATCACCCCCGTGCCGGAGGCGGCCTGGGCGGAGCGGCGGCTGACGATGTCCGCGGTGTGACCCGTATCGCCTTCGCGGCATTGACGCGGTTTTCGCGCGGCCGGTAGACTCGGTCCGGAGTCGCCGATGACAGCCCGCCCCGCGCTCTTCACGTACCGCGACTACGCGGCCCTGCCCGACGACGGCCGCCGCTACGAGCTGCACGATGGCGAGCTGTCGGTGACCCCGGCACCATCCACGCGACACCAGCGGACCGCAGCTCGACTGTACGAAGTGCTCCACCACCATGTGGAGCGCCTCGGCCTGGGCGAGGTGCTCTTCGCGCCGCTGGACGTCATCCTCAGCGACCTGACCGTGGTCCAGCCGGACCTGGTCTACATCGACACGGGGCGGTCGAGCCTGGTCAGCGAGCGCGGGATCGAGGGACCACCGGCGCTGGTCGTCGAGATCCTCTCGCCCTCCACGGCCACCCTCGACCGGGTGACGAAGCCGCGCCTGTATGCCCGCCACCGCGTGCCGTTCCTCTGGCTGGTCGATCCCGACCGGCGGACGGTCGAGGCGTTCGCGCTGGGCGAGGCGGGCTACGGCGAGCCCGTCATCGCGAGCGGCCCCACCCCGGCTGCGCTGCCGCCGTTTCCGGACCTGCCGCTCGTCCCCGACGCCCTCTGGCCCTGAGCGGGGGTGAGTCCGCTCGGGCCAGCCGGCTCCTGACCCCATCGAGCACTTCCCGGGCCATCCGCAGCGCTCGCTCCGCCGGGGCCATCCTCGGCGCTCGATCCGCGTCCTCGCGACGGCGCCAGGTGCCGATCAGGAGGCCGGCACCGGCTCCGTCGCCGCCCGCACGCGCACGAAGTAGTCCTTGAAGCGCGCCACGTCGTCCTCGGACACCATGTCGGAGACCAGGAAGCAGGCCAGCTCGCCGTGCTTCCACACCCAGACCGAGAAGCCGTTGTCGTGCAGGAGCGCCGGCCGGTAGCGGTCCACCTTGACCCGGCGGCGCTCGGGCACCGGCAGCCCGGGAGCGGGCAGGACGACGTAGGTGAGGTGATGGCCGGCGGCATCCTGGTAGTGCACGGCCACGCCCCGCCGCTTGTCGAGGAACACGGGCTCGGCTCCGACCAGCGACAGCTGGTCGTCGCCGGCGAAGACGCTGCTGAAGTTGATGCCGCTCTCCTGGCTGAGCCAGGGCAGGGCGGTGGGGATCACGTCGGGCCGCCGCGCGCCCCACATCACCGCCCGGGTGTGCTCGGAGACCACGGCCCGGACCAGCCGCTGCGTGGGGTCGGGCGGGGTCATCCGGGGCAGCAGGGGCACGAAGCCCAGGGCCAGCACCAGCGCGGTGGCGGCCGCCGCCACGGCCG